>SAMEA3663271__coassemble_71_pt1 | contig 71112 bp, 59 predicted proteins | sample SAMEA3663271__metabat2_low_PE_004 | metagenome-assembled genome bin SAMEA3663271 (sample SAMEA3663271) | pig gut metagenome | biome: pig gut; feature: pig-associated habitat; material: faeces | place: China | collected 2013
ATACACTCGGCAGCATAGTAGCCCTCGGCAACCATAGCCATTTCAAGCTGAGCCGATTTGACAGAATAACCCTGACCAATCATCTGACCGAAAGTCCTGTTTCGACTATGCTGAGAATAAGCCGTAACAAGCAAATCACCCAAATACACAAAACGATTGGTATCTCTTTCTTGAGGAGCAGCAACAGCAAGGAAAGCCCCCATCTCCTGAGCAGCATTTGCAATCAAAACAGCAACAAAATTATCACCATAGCCTGCACCCCGAGCAATTCCTGCGGCAAGAGCATAAATATTTTTCATCACCGCACCATACTCAATCCCCCTTATATCCGAAGAAGTTGTTGTTTTCACAAAACGACATTTGAGACCTTCGGCAACCTGTTTTGCAAACTCATCGTTGCAACTTCCGACCGTAAGATAAGTCAAACGCTCCTGAGCAATCTCTTCTGCATGAGAAGGACCGCTGATTACAGCCTGATTTTCGTCCCTTACGTTGAAATAATCGCGAATATAATCTGCAACAATTTGATTTGTTTGAGGAATGATACCCTTTGTCGCACAAATTATTCGTTTTCCTTCAAAATCCTTAGGACAAAGAGACTGCAAGCTCCCTGCCACAAAGGCAGCCGGAATAACCAAAATAATATCTGTTGCCTTCGAAACAATCATTTTCAAATCAGACGAAACGATTATTCTCTCTCTGTCCAACTCACAACTTCTCAAATAGAGAGGATTGTGTCCGAAGCTCTCCACTGCTTGAACAATCTCCTGCTCTCTCACCCACCAATAAACCTTAGTGTGAGTTTGAGTAGCAATCTTCACTATTGCCGTTGCCCAACTACCGCTGCCTAATACTGCAATATTCATTATTATAAACCTAAAACCTTTCTTCCCTGTTCGTATCTTATATCCTTAGGAATACCGAGCGAGTTAATCTTATCCAAAGACTTTTGGAGAGCAGGACGAATTTGTCCGTTCTTTTCCGAATAAGCCTTTGCCTCAGCAAGGTCTCCCAAGCCCTCAACTTCCAAAATCTTTGCAGCCCAAGCGTCCATTGCCTTCTTAGCATTGTCGAAGTTAATCACATACAACCCTTCGGCGTTTTGAGTGAAAGCCTTGTGGTCTTCAAGGAAGTTAAAGCACATCATGTTGGCAACCCCGTGAGCCGAAGCAGCACCAAAACGAACAGAACGCAAAATGCCCGCAATAAAAGTAGCCATCGCGTCATCCTTTGTTATACCACTGATTTCACCTTTGTCGATAAGCGAACAAACCATATACAATCCCAATATGTCAGCCTTTGCTTCCTCCCAAGAAGAATAATAGTTTGCCAAAGCCTCTCTCACATTACCCTTTCCGTTCACGGTATTCTTTATTCCCAAACCATGAGCCACCTCATGGAAAGTAACATTGTAGAAGAAAGCATCAAACTTCACATTCTTCAACTGCTCCTTGCACATCACATTATCTGCAATCGGTTGAAGGATTTTGTCAAACTTGGCTTTCATTGCGTTTTTGAGTTGCAAACGTCTTGCACCCTTTTTGAGTTGAACCCTCTCATCGTTAGGCAAATTGATAGCAATCGTCTTGCTGCCGGCATTACAATCACCTGCATAGAAGATTACATCATACACATTGAGGTCTGACTCGGTTCCCGGAACTTCTTTTTTGAACCTCTCGTCGCAAGGAAGACCCTTTTGCAACTCAGGCAACATTGCAGTAAACTTTGCAAGTTTGCTGCTCTCAACCTCATCTTTCACCAAAACGAAAGCCTCGTATGCAGCCTTTGCACCAAACAAACGGTCTTCATAATTCTCGATAGGACCGACAACAAAATCCAAACGACTGTCTTTCATGTCCATCCAAGCCATGTCCGAAGCAAAATAATCATCAGTTTGGAAAGCCTTCTTTCTCTCTTGAAGATACTTTTTCAACCCCGCATCTTCTGCAAGACCAATCGCCTTATCCAAAAGCTCACAAACCTTGTCTATCTGTTCCTTATACTCTTCTCTGTACCACTTTACCACAAGTTTTCCGCTCTCATCTCTTCTCAAAACAGTGTAAAGACTACTCTTGTTCTTGTCTTTCAAAGCATCAAACTCCTCCTTGGTCATGTCTTTCGGATAAAAATTGGCACCAAGCGGCTTTTCACCAAAACCATTCACAAAAGGCTTCATGTCGTTCAGCCTTTCCCAAGGACCATAGTTAATCATTGCAAACTCTTTGGTGAACTTGTCAGATATGGTATCCATGTCTGCCTTGTTGCCATAGGCTTGCAACCAATACAAATCGTCCATTATTTGGGCGATGTCGAGGAAAACCCCCACCAATTCCTTCTCTTTTGCACTCAACTTGTCAAGATTGGCACTCAATCTGACAGTTGCAAATTCTTCAACTTTCGTTTGCATTTCTGATTTGCTTTCTGCTTGGCTTTCAGCACCCTTTTTGCCGCACGAAACAAAAGCGACACAGCACAAAGCCAAAGTTGTCAAAAATAATTTCTTCATTTGCTCAAAACAATTTGGTTAATACAATGATTAAAATAAAGTGCGAAGATAGCACAATTTGAGATACTGAACAAATTTCGCAAGCGAAATAGTATGCAAAAACGAAAACCCCTACCATTTCGACAATCAATTTTCAAACAATTTGATACCCTCAAAACAAAACGCCGTTTCAGTCGGACGAAACGGCGTTTTGGCAAAATAAATCGGCGTTTTATTTTTGCGAAACGCCGATTTATTTCTGCCCTTTGCCCTCTTGCTCTTTCGGCTTGAAAACAAAGACTTTATTCAACAAAAAAGAAAGTATCGCATTGGGAAGAAGAGTTATCGCCTGACCGATTGCGTCCCCTATTTTGGCTTTGTTCAAAGGCAAAGCGTCCAAAAAGCTCATCAAATCCCAGCTTAAAATAGTCTCATAGAGGTTTGAAGCGTCCAAAAGCCAAAGCTCCCCCAAATTAAAGAGATAAACAATGCCGTAAACCAAGAAAAAATGAAGCAAAAGGCGGTTGCTCTTGGTTTCAAAGACGATATAGCCCGTTGTCTTGTAATTAAAAAGAATTCCGAGAAAGTTTGCACACAGCAAAGCAACCGAATAGTGCATTCCGAACCAGATAAAAAGAACAAACATACCATATCCGAACATGGTATTGATAACTCCCACAAACAAAAAGCGGACAAACTTGTTTTCAATCCTTTGAAGAAGCCTAACAGGTGCTTTTATCAGTTGTTTTATCGTCATATTTTGTCGATTGAGGGTGCAAATGTACGAAAAAAAACGCCGTTTTGCCGTTTTTTCGTTACCTTTGCCGTGATTTAGCAAACGAAAACAGATGAACAAAGAGAACAAACCTCTAATTTTCATAACAAACGACGACGGCTATTGCTCAAAAGGTATATCGGTTTTGATAAAGCTGATGAAGCAGTTGGGAGATGTGGTTGTGGTTGCACCGAAAACAGAAATGTCGGGCAAGTCTCACTCAATCACAGTGAACTCTCCACTGAGATTAAAGCAGATAGAACAATCGCAAGGCTTTGAATTGTATGCCCTCGACGGCACTCCGGTCGATTGTGTCAAGATGGCTTTTAACCGAATTTTGAAAACAAGAAAGTGCGACTTGGTCGTTTCGGGAATAAATCACGGAAGCAATGCTTCGATAAACACCATTTATTCCGGAACAATGGCAGCTGTGTTTGAGGGTTGTGCGGAAAGAGTTCCGAGCGTAGGATTTTCGTTGGACACCTCCGACAAAGACGCCGACTTTTCTCACTGCGAGAAATACATCATCTCGATTTGCAAAGACGTATTGGCAAACTCGCTTGCAGAAGGGGTATGTCTCAATGTCAATTTCCCCACGGGAAAAATCAAAGGTACAAAAGTCTGTCATCAAGCGAAGGCTTATTGGAATGAAGAGCTTGTCGAATACAAAGACCCCATAAATCAACCCTTCTATTGGCTGAGCGGAGTATATAATTGCTTGGACAAATCTCCCGAAGCCGACTTTCGAGCATTGGAACAGGGATATGCGAGCATTGTTCCCATGCAAGTGGATTTTACGGCTTACTCCGAATTGAACAAAATGAGAGAAAGGTTTGAAAATGTTGAAGAAAGATAATCTGATTTTCGGAATGGTCGTTGCAACTCTTTCGACCCTTTTGACAATAGGACTGTTGTGGCTGATATTGTTTTGTTTGAATATGTCGATTAACGACAATGCCAAACTCTTTTTGTTCTCTTTTGTCCCTGCAATAGTCGAACTCAGGTGGTACGTCAAGTTGCAATATATGAAAACGACCAAAGGAGTGCTGAGTGTGCTGTTTTTCGGATTTTGTTTCATGCTTTACTACCTCTATGCGGCAGGAAGTTTTGCAGGAAAGTTCTAACAATAAAAATGAAAGGGCGATGAAATACTACATTATAGCAGGAGAAATGTCAGGAGACTTGCACGGCTCATACCTTATCAGAGAAATAAAACAAAGAGATGCCGATGCAAAGTTTCGCTTTTGGGGAGGAGACAACATGATTGCCCAAGCAGGGAAAGAAAATATGGTAAAACATATCAAAGAACTTGCATTCATGGGGTTTGTAGAGGTTGCCGCCAACCTCAAAACGGTATTGAAAAACCTCAGCCTCTGCAAAAAAGATATTGCTTCTTGGTCTGCCGATGCCGTTATCCTTATTGACTACCCTGGATTTAACCTCCGAATGGCAAAGTTTGCACACAAAATAGGAATAAAGGTATATTACTACATCTCACCGCAAGTTTGGGCATGGAAAAAAGGCAGAATAAAAACCATGAAGAAAGTTTTGGACAAACTATTCGTCATCTTGCCATTTGAAAAACCCTTTTACAAAAAACACTTCATGGAAGTCGAATATCCGGGCAACCCTTTGCTTGACGAAATTGCAGACTATGCAGCTTCACAAGACAAAGAAAAGTTCCTAATCGAGAACAAACTCGGACAAAAGCCTGTAATAGCACTTCTGCCTGGCAGCAGAACACAAGAAATCAAGAAAATGTTGCCCTTGCAGCTCACCTTGGTCGATAAATTTCCCGAATTTGACTTTGTGGTTGCCGCAGTAAGCACACATTCACCCGACTTTTACGAAAAATATATAGAAAACAAGAACGTCAAACTGCTTTACAACAGCACATATCCGCTTTTGAACTGCTCACACGCCGCAGTCGTAACCTCGGGAACGGCAACACTCGAAACAGCTCTTTTCAACATTCCCGAGCTTGTTTGTTACAAAGCAAACGCACTTTCATTCCTCATAGGGAAATACTTTGCCAAGGTAAAATACATATCTTTGGTAAATCTGATACTTGATTACCCTGCTGTGAAAGAACTTTTGCAACAAAAATGGAACGAAGACGATTTGGAGAAAGAGTTTCGCAAAATCAGCTTTGACGAAGATTACAGATTGGAAATGCAATATATGTTTGGAAAACTAAGAAACCTGTTGGGTGATGCCGGAGCTTCGGCAAATGTTGCCCGATATATTATAGAGGATATAAGAAAATGAGAAAGAAAATCTGTTTTTTGTTTTGTGCCTTGCTGTTTTGCACAGCTGTAAGCTCACAAACTTTGAGAATAAGGATATTTTCGCAACAGCAAATCAAAGAAGCCGTCTTTATTCCCTCGTTCGGACACTACTCTATGGAAGTTTCAGACAAGAAAGTCAAACTTTCGAAAACCACAAAAGTCTCTGTAAGAGAACAATCTGCCAAGGTAGAAGTAAGAATAGGAGACACACTTTTTGCAAGCGGAGAGAAAGTCCGCTTTTGTGCCGAAGGATTGAAGAGCTTCTTTTGTATCAAACCACTCAATCCTGCGGTTGCGGAACGAAGATACGATGATGGTTTGGAAATAAGCTCTGACAAGAAAGGCAATCTTCTTTTCATCAACACAGTAGAACAAGAGAACTACATTGCAGGGGTTGTTCAGTCCGAAACATGGGGAGCTACGAAAAACATTGACTTTTTCAAGGTGCAGGCTGTTTGTTGCAGAAATTACTTATTGCGAAATATCGGCAAGCATTCAAAAGACGGATATAATTTATGCGACGACGTTCACTGCCAAGCATACAAAACTCGTGCAAACCACCCCGAAGTTACCGAAGGAGCCTACAACAGCAGAGGCGAAGTGATAGTTGATCAAAACGGAGAGCTGATAGAAACCCTCTTTCACTCAAATTCGGGAGGGCAGACTGCAAACGCCTCCGATGTGTGGGGAAAAGAAATTCCCTATTTGGTCTCTGTGATTGACAGCTTCTCGGTTGGCGGCAAGAATTACACTTGGGAAAAGTTCATAAAACAGAAAACTTGGATTGCATACTTCAAAAACAAAGGCATAAACGTCAAAGACGAAGCCGTAAAGCAAGAGTTGCTACACTTTTCTCAAAAAGAGGGACGCAAAAAGGAGCTTTTGGGAGTTCCGCTTACCACAATACGCAAAGACTTCGGTCTCAAATCGACCTATTTTGATATTCAGGAATGGGGAAGCGAAGTAAAGCTGAGCGGAAAAGGCTACGGACACGCAGTAGGTTTGAGCCAAGAAGGAGCAATCAAGATGTGTGAAGACGGATATGAGTATTGGCAGGTGATAGAACACTACTTCAAAGGAGCGAAAGTAATAAAACAACAAACAAATCCCGAAATCAAATGATTGCAAAGGCAAAAATCGAAAGAAAAAATCGAAAGAAAAGAAACAACATTGAACAATTAAATTGAGAATATATGAAACTAAGAGCTTTATTTACGATGATATGTGCAGGATTGGCCTTTTCGACTCTTGCACAAGAGCAAATCAAATGGTTAAACATCGAACAGGCAGAAAGTCTTGCCAAACAAGACGGCAGCAATGCGAAGAAATATCTTGTAGATTGCTACACAGATTGGTGCGGCTGGTGCAAAAGAATGGATAGAGACACTTTCTCTGACACACTTATTGCAAGGATAGTTGATTTCTACTTCTACCCTGTAAAGTTTAACACCGAAAGTATTGAACCTATTACTTTCAACGGCAAAGTCTATACCAATTCTGCAACCAAGAGCCGAAGAGGAAGCACTCATGCTTTGGCATATTTTCTTTTGAACAATCGTTTATCCTATCCTTCTTTCTCAGTTCTCTCTTCTGAGGGAACACTTCTTACAATCTGCCCGGGCTATCACGAAGCTGCCGAGTTTGAAGTGTTTTTGGTCTTCATGGGAGAGGAATTTTACAAGCAGATGAACTTTGAGACTTTCTCGAAAGACTATCATAGCAAATATAGAGCAAGTGTGCTTTCAAAAATATACTCCGAAAAATAGACAGAATTATGACAAGAGAAGAACAAATACGCAGTTTGATGCAAGAGAACATAGTTCTTGCAGTTGGTTGCACCGAACCTGTGGCTGTGGCCTTGGCTGTGGCAAAGGCAAAAGAAGTGTTGCAAGAGCAAGTCGAGAGCGTAGAGTTACAACTCTCGAAAAACATAATCAAAAACGCAATGGGAGTTGGTATTCCCGGCACGGGAATGATAGGACTTCCGATTGCAGTATCGCTCGGCGTGGTTTGCGGAGAGAGTTGTAAAGAGTTGCAAGTGCTTGAAAGTGCAAAAGATAACCTCGAACAAGCAAAACAATGGATGAACTCTCATTCGATTACAATAAAAAGCAAAGACACATCGGAAAAACTTTACATTGAGTGTTGTTGTTGCGGAAAGAGTTCGTCTGCAAGGGTAATCATTGCAAAAAATCACCTCAATTTTGTCCACATTCAAAAAGACGATGAGGTGATTTTTCATAAAGAGCCTGCCAAAGGTTCTTCCCAAGAAAAAGAAACGGCAACGGCAGACATTGCAGCTTCGCTTTCTTTCAAAGAAGTGTATGATTACGCAAACAACACACCGATTGACTTCTTGGAATGGATAGACGACATGGCAAAAGTAAACACCGCAATCTCACAAGAGGGACAAAAAGGACACTACGGCTTACAAATCGGACGCTGTCTTCTTGAAGAAAACGACATCAACACTCGAAAAAAAATCATAGGAGCCGCTTGTGCCGCCTCAGATGCAAGAATGGACGGAGCAACTCTTCCTGTTTACAGCAATTCGGGCAGCGGCAATCAGGGGATTACTTGCAGTGTTCCCGTGATTGAGTATGCCAAAAGACTGAACAAAAGCAAAGAAGAAACAATAAGGGCTTTGACGCTTTCAAATCTTGTATCCATATATATAAAGAGCAAAATAGGACGTCTGTCTGCCCTTTGCGGATTGGTAAATGCCTCAATAGGTGTCGGAACTGCTCTTGTTTATCTCAAAGGAGGGTCTTTCACACAGATATGTTACACCGTTCGCAACATGATTAACACAATCACGGGAATGGTATGCGACGGAGCAAAACCAAGTTGTGCTTTGAAGATGTCGGAAGGGCTGAACTCGGCTTTCGATTCGGCTCTTTTGGCAATGAACAACATAGTTGTGGATCAAACAGACGGCATTGCACAAGAAGACATCGACCTTTCGATAGAAAGCCTCGGCAAAATTGGACGCTACGGCATGGATAAAATGGACGAACTTGTGCTTGACATAATGTTGGAAAAAGGTTGCAAATAAGTCCCTTTGAAGATTTATTGTAACAAAGTCCGAATTTATCTTGCTTGTCAAATTCGGACTTTGCTTTTTTTGAAACCAACTGCTTGTTGCAGCTTGTCAAACCCTGCTTATCGGCAGTGATACTCAATCATTCGCTCAATCTCTCTTGAACATACGGGACAGAAAGGCTTGTCGCTTCTCATCAAACAGTCCTGATATGGTCTGTACATACCTTTTTGTTGATATGCAGCCCCCTCAAACACTCCCACTTTCTCATATTCTTTGGTGCAAGGCGTGGGAACAGGTGTCGATTTGTCTATCATGTCTTCCCATTTTCCCTTAAAGTTTTTCAAAGACGTAATATTCCTCTCCCAAGGCTCTGTTTCCACAGACACCAAGCCCGCATCGCTGTCGTTGGAAGAGTATTCGTCGGCAAGACCCGCAAAAGAATGACCAAATTCATGAATAAGCACAAAGCTGTTTTGAGGATTAAGATAGGTCGTTGCATAAAAGTTGTAAATCCCTCCGCCTCCGTAAACCTCAGAATTGCAAAGTATCACAATCTGATCGTAACTTGCCCCGAGCAAAGCGTCATGCAATGCCCACAGTTGCTCTGTCATTACGTACCTTTCCGAACCGAATGTGTTGTAATGCACTCCTATACCGTTGCTTGTGGCGGTTGAGGTCTTCAAACCCGGCAATCCGCTCTCGGTATCAAACCTTTCTATTCCTATTATGTTGATTTTGTCCTTCGCTTCAGAAAAAGGAGGCTTGGAAAAGAAATATCCTGCATACATTTCGAGATCTTTGTACATCTTTTCTTTCTCCTGCTCGGTGTAACCTGCGGGAACGATTGCTATATCGAGACATTTGTTACTCTTTCCCGCCTTGTGAAGAGTTATTGTCTTGGCAAACTCTTCCTTTTTGGCTTCTTCCAAAACCGACTTGTCGAAATCAATCTTGCTTATGAGCTTATACTCGTTTTTCTCGTCTCTTGTAAAGAACCAAAACTCCACATCGACCTTCGGAAAAGGGAAAAGCATCACCTCCTGAAAGTTTCCGCAAGAGTTTTTGGCTTCCGGCATTGTCAGCCACTCCTCCATGAGAGAACAATAGCCCTTTGAGAACAACAGCTTGCCCGTTGCTTTCTCCCTCATCTCGACTTTGTGAACTCCGAGCGAAAGAGTGTCAATCAAATTGACCTTGCTGCCTGCCCATTCGGGGATTTTCAAAAACCTTTCGAGAGTAAAATACTCTATTCCCACCCTTCCCGAATGAGAATAATCCATTCGGAGAGTGGCATTCTCAAAATACTTGTCAAACTGAGCCGAACAAACAATCGGCATAAGGATTGCAAAAAAGAAAAAAGCCTTCTTCATATACTTGTTATTTTGTTTCACTATTTCAAAACGAGCATCTGCCGAACAATTTGCTCTTTGCAAACAGCTCAATTACTCGTTTTGCAAAGATATACATTTTATTTTTAATCAAGAACTCTCACAATTTCACAAACTAAATAAAGACTTTCGCAAACAAGTTGGCACTTTCGTCCAAAAACACCGCAAATTGAAAAACCAAGAAAAGGATTACCAAACAATTCTAAGGCTTGGTAACATCATTACCACGGCGTGGTAATGGTATTACCATGGGAAGATAATAGGATTATCACGCCGTGATAATCCTATTACCAAGCCGTGAAAAAAATTGGTAATAAGGATATGAGAGATTGTTTTCAAGAGTAAGAGCAGAGATAACAAGAAGTTTACAATCTTTTTGCCGGATTTGTGTTGTCGTTTAGGCGATTATTGACTACCTTTGCAGGCATGAAAATAAGACTTACGAAAGAATTTTGTTTTGAAGCCTCACACGCCCTGAACAACTACGACGGTCTTTGTCGCAATGTTCACGGTCATTCTTACAAGTTGTTCGTTACCATCAAAGGCTCTCCCAACCAAGATTGTCAAAGCCCCAAATATGGCATGGTAATGGACTTTGGCGATTTGAAAAGGATTGTTCAACGCAGAATTATCGAGGTTTATGACCATGCTTTGGTGCTGAACAAAGACAACAGCTTCGTTTCGGCAGCCAAAAGCATGAACACCAAGTTGGTATTGACCGATTTTCAGCCCACTTGCGAGAACATGCTCATTCACTTTGCTCAAATAATAAGCTCAGAACTGCCCGAAGAAGTAGAATTACAAGAATTGAAACTTCACGAAACGGCAACCTCCTTTGCCACATGGTGCAAAGAAGACAATAAATAAAGAAAAGCACAGACTATGAACAATGATAAATTTCAGTTTTCTTCCGTTGCCAAATGGGTAATCGGACTTTTGATTACCGCTTTGGTGGTTTTCCTTGTGTGGTATTTCAGATTTTTGGTCGGCTGTGTGCTTGTGGCATTGGTTTTGGCTTTTATGGGAGCGCCAATTCAAAAGTTTCTTTCCAAAATACGCTTCAAACGATTTTGTATCGGCAAGACCATTTCGGCAACCATTACTCTGATTTTGTTTATCTTGGTTTTCGTGATGCTTTTCCGTTGGCTTGTTCCCCTGATAATATCGCAGGCAATGACCTTTGCAAACCTCGATGTATATAAAATTGCAGATTACTATGCCGAACCGATAAAGAAGATAGAGACTTTCTTGTATGAATATCAGCTCATGCCGACCGACACCAACCTTGAAGCAGTTGTCTCTTCCAAAATTTTGGAAACCTTCAGCGTCTTCAAGCTCACCAACCTTGCCGACGGAATTTTCTCCTTTGCAGGCAACTTTGTCATGGGTACTTTCATAGTTCTGTTCTTTACCTTCTTCTTTCTGAAAGACAACGGCTTGGTCGGACGATTTATAGATGCGGTTACTCCCGATGTTTACCTCGATGAGGTTCACAAAGTAGTGAACTCGTCCCAAATTTTGATTAGTCGCTACTTCATAGGTATCTTTTTCGAGATTATTTGCATGATTACTCTTTTGAGCATAGGCTTTTACCTTGTAGGATTGCCAAATGCGGTTCTCATTGCCTGCATAGGAGGCGTCATGGTCATACTTCCCTACATAGGAGTGCTGATTGGAGGAAGCATAGGACTGATTGTTTGTCTTACAACCTTTTTGAGCGTCGATGCTTCTTTGGACATAGTGCCGATAATTGTCAAATATGTGGCAGTTTTTGCGAGTGTGAAACTGATTGACGACTTTGTGTTGCAGCCTGTTATCTATTCCAAAAGCGTAAAAGCCCACCCGTTGGAGATTTTCATCGTTATCCTTATGGCAGGAGAGCTTGGAGGAGTTGTGGGAATGGTGTTGGCAATCCCTGTTTATACTCTTTTCAGAATAATTGCCAAAGAGTTTTTCATCAAATGGAAGTTCATCAAGAAGATAACGGCAAATCTGTAAGGCGTGATTTGATTGCAAAATCATAAAAGTTGCGTTGCATGATTGTAAAACTTCTTTTGGTCTTTGTCGGAGGGGGATTGGGGAGCGTGGCACGCTTTTTGGTTTCGCTTTTTGTACCAAAAGTTCGGTTGAGCCTTTGTTCCATGCCACTATCGACGCTTTGTGTCAATGTTTTGGGCTGTCTTGCGATAGGTTTTCTTGCAGCCTGCTTTGCCTCTCAGCCCTCAGAGAGAGCAAAACTACTCTTGGTCGGAGGATTTTGCGGAGGCTTCACAACCTTTTCGACCTTTTCGTTGGAATGTATCGAATATTTGAAAGCGGCAGACTATGCCTCGGCAAGCATTTACATGATTGTCTCTTTGGCTTTGTGCATACTATCCACACTTTGCGGAGTATATCTGTCAAAATTGGCGATGTAATTTTTCTCTTTGACCGACAGAGAGTTATCAAACAAAAACAAAAATTCTTGTCTTTTGCTCTTGACTTTTACCTTAGGGCAATGAGTATCTTTGCAAACGGAAACATTCTTGCAAGATGACCATGAGTAAAAACAAAATTAAATTAACGATAGGCGAGTTCTCAAAAATCAACAATATCTCTGCCAAAGCACTGAGGCATTATGAGAAAATAGGACTTCTTATCCCCTTTGAGAGAGATAATTTGAGCGGTTACCGCTACTATGTGGTGGAACAGATTGAACAAATGAGCCGAATTATCTATATGAAGAAGCTCGGCTTTGCTCTCGAAGAGATAAAAGAAGTATTTGAAAAAGGGCAACAACTTCCCGAAGGAGAGATGATTGACCGACGATTAGCGTCTCTGAGCAGAGAAAAACAGCTTCTCTGCTGGCAGGAAAGAGAATTGAAGAATCTGAGAGCCTGCAAAAAAACACAAATACAAAAGATGAGTAAAATAGAATTGAAATCTCTACCCGAAATAAAGGTAGCTTGTTTTAGAAAAACAATAAAGAGTTATGATGAATTGTTTGAGTTAATCCCGGGTGAAGTCTTTTCACAAATGCAAAAAGCAGGTTGCGAGTGTGCAGAGCCTGACTACTGCTTTACAATCGACCACAACAAAGGATTTAATGAAGAGGGCGAATTGGATATTGAGTATTTTCAGGCGGTGAAAGAGCTGAAAGCCGATACAGATGCAATAAAGTTCCGCTTGATAGGCAAGGTCGAAACAGCAGTCTGCATATCTCACAAAGGAAGTTATGATTTGCTCAACAAAACATGGTCGGAAGTCTTCTCCTATCTTGAAAACAACGGCTATGCTCTTGCAGACAATCCGCGATTTGTTTATATCGACGGAGTATGGAACTGCAAAAAGGAAGAAGATTGGCTTACCGAAATTCAATGTCCCGTTGTCAAACGATAGGCTTCTTCCATTCCTTACCACAACAAGACAAAACCAAACAAAAAAGAGGACACCGCACAAGCGATGTCCTCTTCGTTTTTGTCGTAAAGCAAACAATGTTATCTGTTGATGCTTATCTTCTTTGAAGTAATTCCGTCGTTTGACATAATCTTTACAAAGTATGCTCCGTTTGAAAGAGCCGAAGTGTTAATCTCAACAAGGTTGTTGCCGCTTGCAAGGCTCACATCACCAAGTTTTATCACCTCTCTACCCAACATATCCACAACAGATATGTTTGCCTTTGTTGCTTGAAGCATAGAGATTTCCAAGTTTACTCTGTCCTTTGCAGGATTTGGATATACCAATGTTTGAAGGATAACGCCTTCTGCTTCTTCCAATCCTACCAAAGAAAGTATCTTCATGTCATATTGAGCAATAGTACCATACGAACTTGCAGTTCCGTTTACCAATCTCAAACCTGATCCATCATATACTTGGTGCTTTGTACCACCATCGCCAAAATCGTCTGTAACTTCGTAAACGTAGCAACCTATTTCGGTCAAATCAACTATTACCGTGTCTTTTACAGATGCGTTTCCTGTGTATGACTTTTGCTTGATAATGCTTCCGTCAGGACCATACAGCTTCCAAGCTGCCTCACTTGCGTATTGGTCGGTTTTGATTATGATTTTCAATTTGTCTCCGTTGCCTTCTGCTGCTGCTTTCTTGGTTACAGATGCTGTTTTCAAATCATCGTTTATAGGATTTGAGTTGATTGTCAAAATTTTTGCAGAAACTTCGGTTGCAGAACCTACGTTTGCAAGAACATTTGGCAGTTGTATTTTCTCAGTTTGCTCAAATGCAAGATTTCCTGTCCAATTAAATGTTTGAGCAGCAGAAAGTGAAGAAGAATATTCAATTTCCATTGCAGTGATTGGAGTTTCTCCCAAGTTCATTACAGAGATATATGGTATTACTTCCTCAGTACAACCATATATATTCTCTGCAGTTGCTCCCATACTCATTGCTCCGAGTTGTGGAATGTTGGAAACAACAGGCTTGCAACTTGCTCCCGTATAAATTTCTTGGTGGTCGCGAGTTACAAATACGACAATGTTAAGGTGAGAAAGTTTCAAAACTTCGTTGCTAATCTCGCCCGGCAAGGTGTAAGTGTAGGTTCTTTGGATAAGAGTTCCTTGTGGTATCACACTGCTGCCCTCAACCGTTACCTGATCTCCCCATTGTCCTGTAAGCAAATGGCGAAGCATGTGCATGTGAATGTATTGTCCGTCTGCCGTTACCTGAGTAGGGTTGAAATTGCTACCGCCCGATTGAGGTCCTATGATGCTGTCTTGCAACAAAGCTACGTTTATGTAGTTTTCTGCGGTCTCTGCATCGCCTGTATAGTAGGCTTCCACATTCACGGTCAAAAGACGAGATGATGCATCAATGGTTGCCTCGGCTGCAACGTTCACAAAAGAAGGCATAGCCTTGATTTGGTCTCCGCAAGAAACGAAATCAGCTCTGCTCAACGCAGTTGCAGAACCTGAAAAAAGATGACGATTTACCGTTCCTGCAGGATAGCCTTGCAAACCTGTCTGATTGGCAATAGCATCACCCCATTGAGTAGTATAAAGTGCTGCATAACCTCCTTGGTGAATGTTTATCGCAAACACTCTTCCCGGATTTGCTTCCTGATATTCTCTTACTATTCTGTGTCCGTCAGGACAATAGCCACAGTTTACTCCTGTGAACTCTTCAATAACCACATTCCTGTTTGCAGGTTCTGTAGATACAAATTGCGGAGTTTGTGCTGTCAAAGAGAACGCTGACAACAACAATCCCGATACCAATAATACGATTCTTTTCATAGTGTTTTAATGTTATGTTACTACTGATTTTTCGGCTACAAATGTAGGTATATTATCTGAAATGACCAAATTCTCGGGATAAATTTCTTAACTTTGCAACTCATAACACAAACTTTGACAAATAAAGATGCAAAATATAAATCAAGGAGAGCTACTCTGCAAAATCAATTCTCCCGATGACGTAAAGGCTTTGGCAGAAAAAGATTTGGATACACTATGTCATGAACTGAGAGACTACATAATAGGCATTTTGTCTTCCAATCCCGGACACTTGGCTTCAAGCCTCGGCACTGTGGAACTGACTGTTGCTCTACACTATATTTATAACGTTCCGCAAGATTGTCTTGTGTGGGACGTAGGACACCAAGCCTATGCTCACAAAGTGCTTACCGGAAGAAGAAAAGCCTTTGAGGACATTCGCAAACTCAATGGTCCGAGCGGTTTTCCTCGTATGAGCGAAAGCGTTTACGACTCTTTCGGAACAGGACACTCTTCCACTTCCATATCTGCAGCTCTCGCAATGGCGATTGCCGACAAGCTCAACAACAAACAAGCTCATCACATTGCAGTTATAGGAGATGGTTCTATGACAGGCGGAATGGCTTTTGAGGCTCTCAATCATGCAGGAAGCACAGAGGCAGATTTGTTGGTTATCCTCAACGACAACGGCATTTCTATCGACAAACAAGTCGGTGCATTGAGCCAATATCTTACCAAAATCACCACTTCATCGACTTACAACAGACTAAAAAACCGAATATGGAACATTTTGGGAGGCAATACCGACACCTATTCAAAGCACAAAACCATATTCAAAAAAGCATCGTTCGCTTTCAAGAGCTTGTTTTCGGGAAAGAGCAACTTTTTTGAGGCTCTGAACATACGTTATTTTGGTCCTATTGACGGCAATGACGTTCACACTTTGGTCAAAACTCTTTCTGACTTAAAAAACATCAAAGGTCCGAAGCTCTTACACATAATCACTAAAAAAGGAAAAGGACTTGATGCGGCAGAAAACAATCCTACCAAATATCATGCACCGGGTTTGTTCAATCCTTTGACTGGAGAAATCAACAAAAAGAACACCGAACAAGACAATATCCCAAAATTTCAAGATGTGTTCGGAGAAACTCTTGTCGAATTGGCAAAAGCTGACGACAAGATAGTGGGAATTACTCCCGCAATGCTGAGTGGTTGTTCGATGAACAAGTTGCAGGCTGTCTTTCCTCAGAGAACGTTCGATGTAGGCATAGCCGAACAACACGCAGTCTGCCTTGCGGCAGGTTTTGCAACGCGTGGGATAATTCCTTTCTGCAATGTGTATTCTTCTTTCTTACAGAGAGGTTACGATCAGATAATTCACGACATTGCTTTGCAAAATCTTCATGTTGTGTTGGCAATAGACCGCAGCGGACTTGTGGGCGAAGACGGTGCAACTCACCACGGAGCTTTCGATTTGGCATATCTTCGTTGCATTCCAAACATTACGATTGCCGTTCCCTCAGATGAACACGATTTAAGGAACATGATGCTGACCGCAAAAGAGCATAACGGTCCTTTTGCAATTCGTTATCCGAGAGGGAAAGGCTATCTGACCGATTGGAGAAACCCTATACACAAAATAGAAATAGGAAAAGGCAGAAAGGTAAGGCAGGGAAAAGACATTGCGATTTTGACCATAGGAGTTTGTCTTCACACTGCACAAAAAGCAGCAGACATTTTGGCACAAGAAGGCATAGAAGCAGCTGTGTATGACTTCAAGTTCCTCAAACCTTTGGACGAAGAATTGGCAAGAGAGGCTCTTTCGGAACACGAATACATCATTACGATAGAAGATGGTTGCATTATAGGAGGCTTCGGCTCGGCAATAGCAGAATTTGCCACCGCTTTCAAAATGCAGAACCTCATCTTCAGAATGGGAATACCCGACAAATTTATCGAACACGGCAGTGTAGCACAACTACAAGCTATTTGCCATACCGACACCGAGAGTGTGGTGAAAGCAGCCAAGCAAATACTACGCTCCGACAGCCACGTTACAACACAGAAGTTCGATTAAACTCACCGTTTTATGAAGAGAATTATTTATTTTTTTGCTTTCGCACTTATTTTGGGGGCTTATGGCAGGGCTTATGCTCAAATTGATTCAATCACAACCACCTGCAACAGTGCTATAATCTACTTCTATTCCGATTTTGATACAAGTCAGGTAGATATAAGCGTCTTTCGAGACACCCTTATCTTTGAAGAAAACTTCGATAACTTCCTAAGCACACAGGTAACAAACGCTACCCCGATAGGAGCAGCAGGAAGTTTGGTTACCATTCCCCGAAGCCTTACACAATTTCCGGGTTGCAGAGCAATGAATCTTAAAGTCGAAGAAGTAAACGGAAATGACATGGCATTCTTATCCAATGCAAAATTTGCAACTCCTCATTTAATTGTACCGGCTCAGTCTGTACTTGAAATGAAAGTACAAAGTATTAAAACAAATTCCGTAAAGATTAACAGTTCTACTTATTCTATCCCTTCTGCTACCAAAAAAAGTATTACACATCAATTTAACAATGAGTGCGACAGTGTAGTTATCGAAGGACATAGTAGCCACAACTTATACATAGACTCTCTGCGAATAATCACTCCACGACAAGAAATAGCCGAAACCGACCGCAACCGTAGGGGGGGTAATTTGGAGATACGAAACTTGTCTCCGAACACGAAATATTATATCGAGCTTTCAGCGAAACAAAACGCCGTTTCAGAGCAGCGAAACGCCGTTTCGTCAGCACAAAAGGGCGTTTCGACAACCTATTGTTTCTCAACGCTTTCCAAGAAAGAAAAAGTATCCTCACAAATCGAAAATCCAACTTCGGTAAGACTTGCTTGGACAAACTCTTCGGGAGCAAATCCTACCTCTTTAAGCCTATACAAAATAGAGAATGCAGCAGATGATTTATTGTTTTCGAGAATTATGTCAAAGTCTTCCGGAAGCAATTTCGGATTGGAAATATTCAATCCCACAGGCAGGGATATTTGCTTGGGAGATTATCAAGTTGGATTGTTTAATAACGGAAATACAGATGCAACAGGCGTAAATGCTACAATCAGATATAAGTTTTCAGAAAGGGATACAATATATCGAGACAGCTATATTATGATTCTAAAAAGATTAAATGGATTAACAGATTATGCTTTCCCTTGTTTTCCCATAGTAAACGGATATTGTAACACTGCAGGAGATGATGCCTTTACGTTATTCAAGCGAGATGTTAATGGCAATTACAAAGATACGATTGACTTATTTCAGAAATTATACTCAACAAATGGTACTATTCCGGTAAATTATCAAAATAAAATTTTGATTAGAAAGCCGAATATTCGTTCGGGAGTGAAATCCAATCCGCAGAATGTAGATAACATATTGGTAGAATGGAATATTAACGATTTTACATCGGATAACATTGATTTTAATTCATTGCAACATTGTTTATCCGCTCCTTTGAGTTATGATAGTATCACTACTTACTCTTTCAACCCGGGAACTTGCGAATTGCTTTTGACGAATTTAGATGCTCAAAGCAAATATCTCTGCATTTTGAAGAGCGATAGTGATACTCTTGCGACATATACTTTCTCGACCGGCGAGATTATCGAAAGCACAACGAGCGGTGATTGGAACAATGTTTGGGGCGGCAACACCATTCCGAAAGAGTGCGACAAGGTTGTGGTAAAAAAAGGTCATAGAGTTTCTGTTCCCGAGGGTTGCGTGGCAAAGTGTTCGCAGCTTGTGCTGCAAGAGGATTACTCCACTGCAATTATGGACGCCAATAAGTCGGAATTGAATATCGAAGGAGTACTTTCCTTTGACAAAGCCGAGGTTCAGGCAAGTTTTGCCAAATATACTGACAGCACTAATGGTTGGAACTTGTTCGGAGTGCCGATTGATGTTCGCCATTGTTTGAGAAAAGACATAGGAGACGCCTTTCAAAGAGGGGATAATGACGATTTGTATTATCTGAATGAGGAGCGTTATGCTTGGATTCCTTACTTTGAGGATATGGAAGATAGTAATTTCTTTACCAATTCTCACGGCTATCTTGTGGCATACCATGACGACAAGACGCTTTCGTTCAAGGGTGATTTGTTTTTGGAAGATAGTTTGGTATTGCTCAGCAATGCTTCATTCAATCCCGACAAGGGTCAGGGTTATCACTTGGTTTGCAATCCTTATCCTTTTTCTGTAAACCTCAATAACTTCATTTGCAACAATGTTGGGGGAATGTGGTTGCTCAACCCCTCAAACGGAGGATATACCCCTACGGATCACAACTCTGTCGAGAGCTTTGTCGTGCCTCCTTTTTCGGGTGTGATGACCAAAGTCGATAGTAGCGAAAACAGATTGATAGTAAAGAAAAATGCTGCTTCACAAACCTCTGCAAAATCAGTTGGCAGAAAGGTTGAAGCTCTGAAATTCAAGCTCAATTCGCTTGGAGGCGATGATGAGCTGAGATTTTATTTCCGTCCCGAAGCAACAAATGGTTACGATTCTTACGATACCTACAAAATGTTCAGCATCGGCTCTGCTCCCGATTTGTATTGTTCTGCCGATATGGGAGATTTGTCGGTTGTTGCACTGCCTTATTTTGAGGACAGCTTACATTTGCAAATCAATCTGTCGGCAAAGAGCAGCAGAGAGATGTCTCTATACCTTTATTATATGGATGATGTATTCGAGAGCGTGGAATTGTATGACAAAAAGGGAGAAAAGCTATATGACTTCACCAAGGATAGTGTCTATGTTTTGAATTACAATGTTGCAGAGGGTGTATTGACGTATGATTTGAGACTGAAACACAAACCAAGCACCTTTGATAAAGACGATAACGAGGAGTTGAAGTTTGTTCAAAGCCGCAACAAAGTAACGATAACCTATCCCGAAATCATTGATGAGGTGACGGTGTATGATGCTTCGGGTAAAGAAGTTGTCAAGACAAACGAGCGAGCGTTCGTTTTGCCAAACTATGGTTGCTTTGTGGCAAAAGTCAAAAGCAAAGGCAGAGAATTTTCGACCAAACTGATAGGAATGTGATATGAAAGCGACAAAGAATATAATCATTGTTATTTTGTGTTGTCTGACACTTTGCACAAAGGCTCAGCCTCCCCTTCCGAGTAATCACGGAAGCTGGAAACAAGTTCAAGTTGTGGATAATATGCAATATGAACAACGCTATTATTTCAACTACTCCACAGGACAGTTTGAACCAATGTCCTATTCGTCGCCTTTGGCTACCGCAACATTGCTTTTGGTCGGCTTGTCGGCAGGCTTTGTTGCCATAAGGTGCTATCGCAACGGCAAGGACGTATCTGAAAAGTAGGGCTTTTTGTTGTCGGTGTTGCAAATTTTTCCTATTTTTGCACGAAATTTATTTTTGAGCAATGTTTTCAGATTCAAGCAAGTTTGTTGGTGAGGGATTGACATACGATGATGTGTTGCTTATCCCTGCTTATTCGGAGATTATTCCGAGAGATGTAAAAGTTAATTCTATGTTCAGCCGCAACATTGCGGTTAATATTCCGATTGTTTCGGCAGCAATGGACACTGTTACCGAGTCTAAGTTGGCTATTGCAATGGCTCAGGAAGGCGGTATAGGAGTGTTACACAAAAATATGTCGATTGAAAAGCAGGCTGCGGAGGTTTCCAAAGTCAAGAGAGCAGAAAACGGCATGATTTCCGACCCCATAACATTGAAAAGCAATGCTTTGGTTCGCGATGCGTTGAGAATGATGAAAGAGTTCTCCATCGGGGGTATTCCTGTTATTGATGAAGCAGGCAAACTTGTCGGCATAGTTACCAACAGAGACTTAAGATTTGAGAGAGACATCTATCGCCCGATAGAAGAGATTATGACAAAAGAAGTAATCTCGGCTCCTTGCGGAACAGATTTTGAACAAGCCGCAGACATTCTTCAAGCCCACAGAATAGAAAAGCTCCCTGTTGTCGATAAAGACGGAGTGTTGGTGGGATTGATAACATACAGAGACATAATCAAGCTCAAGGAGCGTCCGAATGCCTGCAAGGACAAATTGGGACGATTGAGAGTTGCGGCAGGTATAGGAGTTACCGCAAATATGGACGAAAGAATTGCTGCCGTTATTGCAGCAGGAGCCGACGCAATAGTGATTGACACAGCTCACGGACACTCAAAAAACGTAATAGACACTCTCAAAAGAGTGAAATCTAAGTATTCAAACGTCGATGTGGTGTGTGGAAACATTGCAACCGCAGAAGCTGCCATTGCATTGGCAGACGCAGGAGCTGATGCAGTGAAAGTAGGAATCGGACCGGGAAGTATTTGCACCACAAGAGTAATGGCAGGAATAGGAGTTCCGCAACTATCTGCCGTATATGACGTTGCAAAAGCATTGGAGGGAAGAGATGTTCCGGTGATTGCAGACGGTGGTATCAGATATTCGGGAGATATTGTAAAGGCTCTTGCAGCAGGAGCAAGCACAATAATGGCAGGGTCGTTGCTTGCAGGAGTTGAGGAAAGCCCGGGAGATACCATTATATTTGAAGGAAGAAAATTCAAGTCTTACAGGGGAATGGGTTCTCTTGATGCTATGCAACAAGGTTCTAAGGACAGATATTTCCAAGACATGGAAGACGATATAAAGAAATTAGTTCCCGAAGGAATTGTGGGAAGAGTACCTTACAAAGGCACAGTGAGCGAAGTAATCTATCAACTTGTGGGAGGACTTAAAGCAGGAATGGGTTATACCGGAAGCCCTGACGTAAAGACTTTGAGAAAAGCAAAATTCATCAAAATAACTGCAGCAGGCTATGCAGAAAGCCACCCTCACGACATTACGATAACAAAAGAAGCTCCAAACTATTCACGTTAGTACATCGGTATGAAAAAGTTTTTGTTTTTTTGCTTTGTCATTTCTGTTCAACTGAGCGGCTTTGCACAATCGGGAAAGGGGCTTTCGTCTGAGAGTTCCGAGGCTTGCACAAAAGATGTCGTACTCGAAGTTGCGGGAGAGAAGATTTTGAAAGACGACTTTGTCAGAATGTTTAAGAAAAACTCCATGTCAAAAGACTCTCTCATCTCTCGGAGTGAATTGGACGAGTATTTGGAGTTGTTTATTAACTATAAGATGAAACTCGCTCAGGCAAGAGAGTTTGGATTGGACACATTGAAAAGCTACATTGACGAAACAAATCAATACAGACAACAGTTGGTTGCACCATATCTTAATGATGCAACTGTGAGCAGGCAACTTGTCGAAGAGGCTTACGAAAGGGAAAAAGAAATAGTGGCTGCCTCTCATATTTTGATAAGCATTCCTGCCAACGCAACGCCAAAAGACACCCTTGCAGCCTACAACAAAGCTCTCAAAATAAGAGAAAGAATACTTAAGGGGGAAGATTTTGAGACTGTTGCAAAGGAAATGTCGGACGATCCGTCGGCAAAAGACAGAATCGACGAGAAAACAAACGGCAAAATCAAGGGCAACGGAGGCAAGTTGGGATATTTCACCTCCATGAACATGATTTATCCTTTTGAAACAGCTTGTTACTCGATGAAAGCGGGAGATGTGTCAATGCCTGTGAGAACTCGTTTTGGTTATCACATAATAAAGCTCACCGACAGAACACCTGCGTTTTGCAGCTCGATGGATATAAAACATATTTGGGTAAGTTTTGACAAGCACTCCGAAAGCGAAGCCGAAGAAACGATAACTAAGGTATGGCAAGAGCTGAGAGACGGAGCAAAATTTGACACCATGGCTTTGCTCTATTCCGACGACAAGTATTCGTCTGCAAACGGAGGAATATTAAAAAATCAAACCATCACTTCCCTTCCCGAAAGTTATATCTGTCAATTAAAGAATTTGCAACCCTTGGAGCTGTCCAAACCTTTCAAAAGCGACATCGGCTGGCATATTGTCTTGCCTTTGACCTACAAACCTCTGCCTTCATTTGAACAACAAAAAGCGGCAATAGAAGAAAGGATTGCAAAGGACGAAAGAAGTTTCAAAACCATAGAATCGTTTGCCGAAAAATCCAAACAAGAGTATGGTTTCAAAGAACAAAAAGACCTTTTGTCAAACGTTGTCAAGATTATGACCGACTCGGTCTTCTTTGCAACATGGCAAGTGCCTGAAAGCTTTGACAATACCGAAGAGTTGTTCAGAATTGGCGACTATTCTTACACCGTACTCGACTTTGCAAAAGAGATAGAAGCCAATCAAAAGAAGCAAACTCCCGAATATATACCCGAATTTGTCGAAAAGGCCTATTCGGATGTGGTTTTGGAACAGGTAGTCAGGTATGCAGACAGCAAATTGGAAGAAAAATATCCCGAATTGAAAGCAACGATTGACGAATTTCGTGATGGTGTTTTGATATTTGCGATAACTGACAAAATGGTTTGGAACAAATCGATTGCCGATACGGCGGGTTTGGCAGTTTTCTATGAGCAGAACAAAGCCAAATACTTGTGGGACACAAGAGTTTCTGCCACATTGTGGTCGGTTGAGGGAGAACACAATCCTCAAAAGCTGGCAAAGATACTCAAAAAAGCCACGAAGAAACACTGGGACAACGAAAAGACAAAAGCTAAAATCGCCAAGGCTTTCAAAATAGACCAAGAAGCAGCCGACAAACGCATTACTTACCGTTGGGGAAAGTTTGAAAACGGAGACAATCAAATCGTAAACAGAACAATTTGGTGCGATACCTCCTCGCTAACAAGCAATAATGTCATCATAGACAGCGTTTCCACCAAAAGGAATATAGCCGTTGTCTTTCACCAATTCGTACCCGAAGAGATAAAAACCTTGGACGAGTGTAAGGGAATGGCAACTTCCGATTTCCAATCCTATCTCGAAAAGCAATGGATAAGAGATTTGAGAAACAAATATGAGTATAAAGTTTGTCAGGAGGTATATGACAGCATAAAATAAGCTATTTTTAATATAATGAGACGCATTTGCATAATATCGCTTGCAGTATTGATATGTAGTTTTGGCAGTGTTGCTTACTCCCAAACCGAAAATACGGACAAGTTTCAGACTTTGGACAGAGTGATTGCCGTTGTAGGGCAAAATATGATCAAAGAATCGGACTTGGAGACCTCGTTTTTGCAACAAACATCGGGCAAAGGAATAATCGAAAACGCCTTCGATGTCAAATGCGACTTGTTTGAGAGTTTGCTTATCAACAAACTGATGCTCCATCAAGCCGAAATAGACTCCGTAATCGTTACCGAAGAAGAAGTAAACAGGGAAATGGACAACCGAATCAAATATATGATACGGGCATACGGCTCTGAGGCAATGTTGGAACGTCAGATGAAAAAGTCTGTTGCCGAAATAAGAGAGCTATACAAAGACCTGATAAGAGAAAACATAATGATTTCTCAAACAGAACAGAAACTGACGGGTAATATATCGGTAACGCCTCAAGATGTTGCCGACTTTTACAATTCTATTCCCAAAGACAGCCTTCCGATTGTCGAAGAAGAATACATGTTCTCACAAATAGTCAAGCTACCAAAGATTACAGACGAAGAAAAAGAAGCTGTAAAAGAAAGACTCAACGGATACAGAGACCGAATTTTGAAAGGGAGCAAATTTTCTACCCTTGCCACGCTTTATTCCGAAGACCCGGGTTCGTCAAAGAAAGGAGGAGAACTCGGTTTCTTCTCTCGGGGAGACATGGTCAGTGAGTTTGAAAACGCAGCCTTTGCTTTGCAAGACGGAGAAATCTCTCCCGTGATAGAAACTCAGTATGGCTTTCACATCATTCAAATGATTGAGAGAAGAGGAAACCAAATCAACTGTCGCCATATCTTGTTACAACCAAAAGTTTCCGACCAACAGATGATGCAAGCCAAAGCCGAGCTTGACAGCATAAAGCAAATGATTGAGCAAGGCAAAATTTCGTTTGAGGATGCGGTGATAGAGTTTTCCGACGACGACTCAAAAATAAACCAAGGCTTGATAATAAATCCGTACAACGCAGGAGCTTCCTTCACAAAAGACGCAATAAACGAAACCATAGGCAACTTGGAAAAGATTGACTTTGCTGCAATGAAAGAAGGTGAGATAACAAACCCCGTACTCTTCAAATCAGAAGCAGCAAATGCCTATCGCCTCATAAAAGTGGTTAAGAAAACACCTTCACACAAGGTAAACTTGACCGATGACTACGGAAAAGTACAAGAATCTGCCCTATCAGACAAGAAATTGGAGATAATCAAACAGTGGGCAGAGAAAAGAATAGCAAAAACCTACATAAAGATAGCCCCTGACTACCAAAATTGCGATTTCAAGTTGAATTGGTTGAAGAAATAAAAAGATAACGCATGGCTTCACAAGTAGAACAACTCGACACTCTGTCTTCAAAATGCCAAGACTTGAAGTCCGAAATTGCCAAAATCATAGTCGGACAAGAAGAAGTGGTAAATCAGCTGTTGATTTCTATCTTTTCGGGCGGACATTGTCTGCTTGTGGGAGTTCCGGGCTTGGCAAAAACACTATTGGTCAATACAATAGCTCAATCGCTGGGCCTAAGTTTCAACCGAATTCAATTCACACCCGACTTGATGCCCTCCGACATAACCGGAAGTGAGATATTGAACAAAGACAGAGCCTTTGAATTTGTCGAAGGACCTGTGTTTGCAAACATAGTTTTGGCAGACGAAATCAACCGAACACCTCCAAAAACTCAGGCTGCATTGTTGGAAGCAATGCAAGAACATAATGTAACTGCAGCAGGCAGGGTTCACGCTTTGCCAAATCCCTTTTTCGTTTTGGCAACTCAAAACCCTATAGAACAAGAAGGTACTTACCCTCTTCCCGAAGCACAGTTAGACAGATTTATGTTCATGTTGTGGTTGGACTACCCTTCTTTCGCAGAAGAAGTGGAGATTTTGAAGAGAACAACAGCAAAACAAGAACAAGTACGCCAAATCCTGACTGCGGAAGACATTCTTGCAATACAATCTCTCATAAAAGACATTCCCGTAAGCGACAATGTTTACCAATATGCCGTGCGATTGGTATCAAAGACAAGACTAAACAAGTCCGACAACACGACGGCAAAACAATATCTCTCTTGGGGAGCAGGTCCGAGAGCTTCACAATACCTTATCATAGGTGCAAAGTGTCATGCCGCACTAAACGGAAAATACTCTCCCGACATAGAAGACGTAAACGCCGTAGCAGTATCGGTATTGCGACACAGAATAGTATTGAATTACGCAGCACAAGCCGAAGAGCTTACCTCTGAGGCTATAATAAACAAACTAATAAACGAGTAATAGTATGATGAGAAACACTCTTTCTGTCTTTTGCATAATGTTGTTTGCTTTCAGCCTTTCGGCACAAGCTCAGACAACAGGTTCAAACCAAACATCAGGAAAAAATTCCACACAAACACAACAAGCACTCGACATTCCCGAAGACGGATGCGACTTTATGATATTGCCGCAACCACCAAAGAAAAAACGTTCTGCCAACAAAAAAGAACAAGTTCCCGTCGATCCATATCCAAACAGGGTTGAGGCATACATTTGCTTTGAACCTTCCTCGGCATACTACACCGAAGCAGGATTGGACATCTTGGACAGCATCTATGCCATTACTTTCAACAAAGATAACAACAAGTTCTACAAAATGACCATAGAGGCATACGACGATGCAGAACCCTTGAATGAACAAAACGCTTCTTTGGCAAGAGAAAGAGCGGTAATGATATTCAACTACTTCGCTTCAAGAGAAGAGTCTGAGTTTATCATCAAACGAACTCCGAGTACATACACCCATTCCTGCAACGGCGAAATGCCATACTTCATAAAGTATAAAATGCCGTTCGATTTCAAATGGGTCAATCTTTACAAAAAGAGCGAAGAAGAGAGAACAAGCAACGGAATAAGCCTTGTGGGCAAGGTTCACTTGGTGATAGAGAACGACCCCGAGGGCTGTTTGGGCGAGTATTTCGACTATTACTATCCTGCAAACGACAGTGTGTTGTCGGCAAGCTGCTCAATGGTCAAAATTCCCAAAGGTTCGCTCGAATACATCACACATACAAAAGACACAATCGAGTACAGTTGCGACATAAGCTACAAAGAATACATGAGATTTGAAGATTTGACATCGAACTATCACCTCATACCACACAAAAAACAATACCTGATAAACGCAGGCTACATAGTGATAGATGCAGAGCACCAACCCGACTACCATTCGTGCCAAAACAAAGAGAACTTCACCAACGTGATAACCGTAAGCGTGCCATTGGAATTGCAACAAAACGAAGCGAGATTGAAATTCTACGCCAAAACCTTCGATGCCAAAGGAAAAATCGTCTATAAGTCCATTCCCACAAAGCGAGAAAAAGACAAAGAGACCAAACTCCAAACCATAACGGCAGAAATCAACGCCTTCCAGCTCGATACTATCTACATAGGCAAAAAGATAGAAGAGAAAGAAATGTCAGACTACTTTTACCCTGCAAAAGAAGGCGAACCCGGAGCATTTCAAGCCATGGGAGGCTGGTTGAAACCCTACAAATTGGACAAAAAAGGCTCGTATGTAATCAAGAAAGCAATGCAAATGATACTTCGCAAGCCCGTAGGACAGATAGCAGACGAATAAACAGAAATAAATAGTGGTTAATATCAGTTTTGGTAACGGCATCTTGGTTTGACAAGGTGTCGTTTTCTTTTTGTACAATCGCACATTTGCCGATAAATCTCAAAGTTTTGAAGAGTAAAAACAAGATTATCAGAATTTTTTCTTGTTGATAATCCAATTATCACGGCTTGATAATGGTATTATCTTGGGAAGATAGTACCATTATCTTGGGAAGATAATCGGATTATCAAGCCAAAAAATTTTTGATAATCCGAAAAAAGCACTCAAAAAAAACCTGATTTTGAAGAACAACTTGTCAGAAAAGTTTTGAGAAATCCACAAACCTCATCTCGCACATTCGTAACATTTCCCCGGCAACGCTTTTATGCAGTCTTTCAATTCCAAGTTCATGAGAGTAACGCTGCAACTTGCAAAATCCAGTCCGCATTCCAACATTATGTCATCAATATGTTGTTTCCCCTTTTGCCTCAACAAGTCATACACTTTCTTTTCCTGCTGTGTCATTTGCGGAAGAGGCTTTGCGGTTTGGGGCTGTGGCTGTGGCCGATTGGCACTTATTTGAGGCGATTGCTCACATTGCGTCCAATTCATTTGCTTTCCTATTTGCGAAATGTCCGAAAGTGAAACTGCAATGTTGTCCGAAATGAGTTTGTTGCAACCCTCCGAATAGGTATCGCCAATTCGTCCCGGCACTGCAAAGACTTCACGATTGAACTCTGAGGCATACTTTGGCGTAATCATAGAACCCGACCTTATTCCGCCCTCCACAACAATACAAACATCGCTCAAAGCAGCAATAATGCGGTTTCGTCTCGGAAAATTGTAGTTTGAGGCTTCAGTATTTGAGAAAAACTCGCTCACCAATCCCCCTTGCAAAAGCATACTTTGAGCAAGAGCATAATTTTGAGCAGGATATATTCTATCTATTCCGTGTCCCAAAACTCCGAAAGTCGGAATATTCTCATTCAGAGAGCAGACATGAGCTGCCGAATCTATACCGAGAGCAAGTCCGCTGACGATTGTAACATCGTATTGCCTCAATTCTTTCACTATGTTGGCAGTTACCCACCTGCCATAGTCGCTTGCGTGTCTCGAACCGACAATACTGACCACTCTTCTTGTGTCAAGAGAGCCGTTTCCCTTGACAAAAATACAAGTTGGGGGCGAATCGATTTGTTTCAATCGGAAAGGGTAATCGCAATCGTTGATAAAGTAAGAGCGAATGTTGTTCTTGTACATAAATTCCAACTCTTTCTCACAGCGAGAGAACATAGGACGCTTCAAAATATCCTCAATCGTCTTTTCCTTTTTGCCGAAAAGCAGTCTCAAAGCAGCTTCACTCTCTTCAAAAAGAGCCTGTGCCGAAGGATAAACCTCCATTAGTTTCTTTGCTATCGCAGGACCTATTCCCCTTACGCAACAAAGAGCGAGCGAAAAAATGTCTGCCATTTTGTATTTATTTTTTTTGCATATAACCCTCAAGCCTGAAAACCCATGCACCCTTGCTTTCGACATCGCAAGGTCTCAACTTTGAGGTATCTATCGTCATTCTCTTGGTGTCGGGATTGTAATTCCAATCGAGATATATAGGTTTCTTGCCAAGCAAACACACCTTCATATCTTCCGAAGGAGCTTTGTCCAAGCCAAACACAAGACGCTCCGAAAGAGGTTCGAGAGCTGTCGCATAAAGATTGTCATTGTTCACGGTGAAACAAACATAGCTCTGCTTCCAACCCATCTCCCCAATCCAGTACCACGAAGACGAGCTGACAGGTTGCCGCTCGATTGAAGCACTCTCCCACAACAACTGCACCGAAGCCTCATGAGTTTTTTCCTGATAGACAAGTTCAAACGTGTATTTGTGATTTTTCTTCAACTTTACTTCGGAAGCAACCTGCTCTTTGTCGGCAGCAAGGCGGAAAACGACCTCCGACTTTTCGTCTTTTATCTGAAAACCTGCATTATCGTCCGCTTTGAGATAAAATTTGACCTTTTCAGTTTTCTCAGGCACTATTTCGGTATGCCAATGTATCGAAAAATTGTCGGCAGGCATGGCTTTGAGAGGAGCATTTCTCACCCAGTCGAAATCAATCTGCTTGTCGGCTCTCGGAAGAAGCACATCATAACTCTCTTCGCTCTTTGTAAAAGTAGTACAACCATAAATTGCCTCACCATTTATTTCCAACCACTGCCCCAAATCCGACAAACGCTCCTGTTGAAGCAAAGGAATACTGCCGTCTGCCGCCGGTCCAACATTGATTGTCAGCCCTCCGCCTGCTGCAACCAAGCGAACGAAATGCCTTATCAGCTCTTCACTCGTCAGATAGCTCTCCAAGTCGGCATTTCTGTTCAATCCGAACGAACGACTAAGCCCTCTGCACTCTGCCCAAGGGCGTTCGGTTTGCTTTATTGCCTCGCTGTATTCGGGTGTAACATAACCATAGTCAAACCCTCCGCCCCAACGGTCGTTCACAATCGCTTCTTCACCAACCTTGTCAAAGTAGTAACTTACCAATTCGTCGCTTTTGAAAGTCTTATAGTCAAAATCCCAATCACCATCCGAGAAAACAAGAGAAGGAGAAAACATATCGACCATTTCCTTAAACTGAGGGTGAAGGTGTTTTTCGACATATTCGTCAATGCTTTTGAGAGTATCGACAGTCCAGCGGTACAAAGGATTTGTCCATTCGGTAAGAGAATAATACATACACATCTTCATATCACGCTTTCTCACCGCATCGGTAAGCTCTTTGCAAAAGTCCCTTTGAGGAGCTGTCGTTGCAGAAGACCAACCCTTTGCATAACGGCTGTCATACATACAATAGCCGTCGTGATGCTTTGAAGTGAAGACAACATATTTTGCACCCGAGCGTTTGAAAAGCTCTGCCCAAGCGTCTGCATCGAACAATTCTGCCTTGAAAATATGCTTATAGTCTTCGTAGCGGAAGTCTTCGCCAAACACTTCTTTTTGAAAATTGATACGGAGGCTGTCCCCCGAAATCAATCCCTTGTAAAACCACTCCGCATACTGCTCTTTGCCGCTGTAAGACGGAACACTGTAAAGACCATAGTGGACAAAAATTCCCAATTTCGCATCACTGAACCACTGAGGGTAAGGTCTGCTTCTCAAACTGCTCATCAAATCGCCCTGAGCCTGCAAACCAACGCCTGCCAAAAGGCATAGCAAAACCAATTTTATTCTTTTCATTCTATTCTATTGTTATTTCATATATCTTACCGACCAAGTCTCTTTTCGGAAAAGGTATCAAACCCTGCTCAAACACCTCGGGAAGCCACCAAGAAGAGTAATGAAATTCCTGAGTTACGATAACATTCATCTGATTGTTCGGTATTGAGGTTTCTTTTTCGGACATATATCCCACAACCTGCATTTTGTCGGGGCTTGGTCCCACTCTCCAAATTATCTCTGTCGGTTTCCACTCGATTTCATAGTAATAATAATCTTGTTCAAAGACCTTTGGCGACAATGCAATGCGAGAAGTCAATGCCCGATAGGTGTCTGTCCAGCGGTGAAGAGAGAATTGCTGCCCCTTGTAGCTGACTTGTCTTATTCCTCCCGAGTTAAAATCTTGCGGAACAGGACAAGCCAAGTCCCAGTTGGTGCAAGCCAAAACGAACTCTTGATTTCCGAAAGGATTATACAGCCCGAGAGAGTCTTTTTCCCAAAGTTTGGAGGTTTTTATCATCTCTATATCAATCTCGGAGTAGTTGCTTACGGTTTGTCTTTCGGTTTCGTTGTCGTTTTTGCTTTGTTTGACATAACCTTTTACAGCACAAGGTCTTCTTGCATTCCACTTTGCGTCCGACTGATAAGCCAACCAGAAAGCATTTGTCAAGCCGCACCACACTCCCGAGGCGTTCACAAGCTGCGGAAACTTGATTTTGGCTCTGTATTTGCCGTAAGAAAAACCTATTCTCGCCCTTACGCCCACGTTTTCTTTCTTTGCCGAAGCCAAGTCTTTGCAGGCAGGATTGCTTATACTTATATATGAGCGGTCTTTGGCGATTTTTATTCCTCTTGCAGGCAAAGAAGCGTTTGAGGGGTGAATTGACAAACGTTTTTCTTCGGTATAGAGCGATTTGTTCTTGTTGTAATCAGAGAGAGTGTACTCTCCTTTTTCCACATCGGCAATAAGAGGGATTTGTTCTATCGTCCGGGTGCGGTTTATGTCGTGAAAGTACTGCTCAAACAAAGCATTGTCGTACAAATATGAAGAAACACCCACAAGAGTGTCAAAAGTCTGCAAATCGAAACGTGAAGAAGGATAGTGCAAACGGTCAATATATACTCCATGTCTGCCGTCAAGAACAGCCCTTGCAACCAAAACCCTGTCCGAAATCCTTACATCCACACCCTCAATCTCACAATCTTCAAAATAAACAAAAGGATTGACAAACTCCCCTTTGTCATTGGTTTTTGAAATGTCCTTTATATATTCGGGAAGAGCCGCAAGAGCCTCCTTGTCTGCCACAACCAACATAAATTTGTAAGCTCCCGTTCTCGGATTTCGCCTTTCTCGCCGGTTTATCTCCCCTTCTTGTTCGGCATTGAAGCCTTTCAACCACAGAATATCCGAAGTCAGCTGCTCTTCAAGTGATACTTTGTTTGCCCGAGCTTTCTCTTCTATGTTTTTTAACCAATTTTTGTCCCTTCGGATAATCGCTTTACTCTTTTCAATCTCCTCTTCGGTTATCCTACTCGGCTTTTCACCTCCAAAATAGAGCCTTTCGTTGCGAGGGTTGCCCACAATCTGAAAACTATCTCTTATTTCGGAGCTGCTCACAGGCTTAAAACCTACGTTCGTTTCCTTCCATGAACCATAAAAGTTCTCGTTTGCCTCAGCCCTTTCGTTTTCAAACTTGTAGCTTTCGTTTTGATAGTAAATCTTGTAGAAGAGTTGCCTTCCCTCCTTTTGCTTTACCCTTGCCGAAAAGGTGAAAAACTCATCTTTTGAGGGCAACACAACACCCTCAAACACCGAATTGTCAAGCTGCATATCCGCTCGGAGAGTATCACCTTGGGTAAAGTTGTCCATTACAGAGAAAGTTTCGATATATTTTCCGCCGGAACAAGCCCCCAAAACAGCAATACTTATCGACAAAACAAGCAATTTGTAAATCAGCTTCATAAAAAACAGCTCTTTTAGTCGGTAAAATTAAGACAATTTTTCCAATCGGCAAGCCTTTTGCTTGTGAGAGTTTGACAAAACGGCGTTTTAATCATCTCAAAACGGCGTTTCAGCCAAGCAAAACGCCGTTTCAGTGAAATAAAACGGCGTTTTATTTCGGAAAAATTTCACTTTGTTAATCTATTGATTGAAAGCACTTTATCCAAGCAGGCATTAACAAATCCAATCCGAAAACAAAAAAATTTCAAATTTTGTTTTGCCATATTGAAACATTGTACTACTTTTGCAGTGTACTAATACACTAATACAGTAATACACAAATGATATGGTAAAAATTGAAAATTTGACCTTTGGTTACAAGAAAAACAAGCCTGTTTTGGAGAATGTAAATCTAAATTTGAGGAAAGGATACATTCACGGCTTGCTTGGCAAAAACGGAATTGGCAAAACAACACTTTTGAAGTTGATTTCAGGACTTCTTTTCCCCGACAAGGGCGAAATAAAGGTCGGAGAATTTGTCCCTTCTCAAAGAAAGGTGGCTTTTTTGTACGACACATTCTTCTTGTCTGAGGATTTGTACGAATCGAGGCTCACAATAGAGAAGTTTTGCAAGGTAAACTCGGTGTTTTATCCCAAGTTCTCTGCTTCGGATTTTGAAAACTTTCTCAAAGACTTTGACATTGAAGACACAAAGCAGCGTTTGGACAAGCTCTCTTACGGAACGAGAAAAAAGGTTCTCATTGCCTTTGGTTTGGCATGCCATTGCAAGTTGATGTTGCTTGACGAGCCTACAAACGGTCTTGACATTCCTTCAAAAAGTCAGTTCCGTAAGGTGATGTTAAAGGCAATGACGGACGAAAGTTGCATAATCATTTCGACACATCAGGTAAGGGATCTGCACAATCTTATTGATTCGGTCCTCATTCTTGACAACACCAACGTGTTACTCAATGCCAGCAACGAGGAAATTTGTGATAAAATATATTTTGGCACTGCCGACAAAATCAATTCGGAAGAAAAGCTGCTCTTTTCAGAAGACAGCTTGGAGGGTTTGAGAATTGTCAAAGAGAATACCCAAAAGCAAGAGTGCAACATAGATATTGAGTTGTTGTTCAATGCAGTCTTTGCAAACAAAACAAGATTTAGAGAACTCTTTGGTTCAAACAATGAGAAGAAAGGACAAAACAATGGAATTTAGCGGCAAAAGACTTGGCTTTCTTCTCAATAAATTGATTAAAGAAGGCAAAAGAGAATTTCTTATAGTGGCTTTGGTGTTTTTAATCACGGGAGTTTTTGCAACACAGCTGGAAATTGGTGAAGCCATTCTCATAATGGCTATAATGATTGGCTACTTTGTTTCGGTATGTGAAAATTCTTTCTCATGGTATAAGCGACAAAACAAACGAATTAACTCTTTGCTCTTGCCGGCTTCTGCTTTTGAGAAATACATTGCCATTTTTATTCTTACCCTTGTTGCTCCTGCCGTTATGATATTTCTTTTCACCCTTGCGGGAGTTGGTTTGGGTAATTTGATTTTTGCAAACTGCTACATCTCACCGTCAAACATTCTCGGTTGGTTTGAGGTTTTCAAAAGTTCCGATGGGCTTTTGACCGCATCGGTTCTTCTTGGCATGGCTTCGGTTTGCTTTTATGGTTCTTTGTTTTTCAAGAAGGTTACTTTTCCGAACCTGATCGGATATGCAGGATTGAGCTTGATCGCTTTTAATTGGATAAAAGAATACATTTCTCATGCGTATATGCCTGATTGGAACTCGCCTTATCGCGAAAGTTTCATCGATGCGTACAGAGATGTGATGAATTGTTTCGGCATAGGGCTTAATTTGGTTATATTTGTCGGCTTTATGGTTTTGACATATTTGAGACTTAAAGAAGAAAGGAGCTGATATGATGATACAAAACCAAATGCCGATATTCCAACAGCTTGCTTTCAAGATTTGTGACAACATTGTGGAAGGCAGATACCAAGTAAACAGCCGCATTCCCTCGGTAAGAGAACTCGCAGCCGACTGTGAAGTAAATCCGAACACCGTTGTAAAATCATACGAGTGGCTCACAAACAACCAAATCATCTACAACAAAAGAGGAATAGGCTACTTTGTTTCGGAAAATGCCGTCAGCCTCATTTTAGACCTGAGACGAAAACAATTTACCGAACAATATCTGCCGACAATCTTCAAGGCAATGGAACAGCTCTCGATGGACATAAGTCAGGTTGTCGAATTGTACAACCAATATATCAAATCAAAACAATAGAAAGGAAATGAAAATAAGACGAACGACTATAATGACGATTATATTTGTCATATTGATTTTTGCTTCTGCCGTTGTGGCTGTTTATGTTGCAAACAGACACGCCGCAAAAGTCTGCAAGGCAGAAAAAGAACAAGTTTCACTGTTTATCAATTCAAAAAACATCAATCATGGAATTTAGTTTTAGAAGATTATTCTTTGCAATCAAACGATTGTTTGTAACCGACAGCAAAGATATTTACTACAATGCTTTGGTGCTGTTGGCATTGGGAGCGGCAACTCCTCTTATTCAAAGGGTGATTTTGAATTTTGACTACTCCTCAATGGCGTTTGTTTATGCCTGCATCATGATTTTTTCGTGCATTGCGATAAAATCTTTCGGAGACTTCAAAACCAACGCAAAGCGAAGTGTGGGGATTTTGCTCCCTTGCTCCGTCTTGGAAAAATACCTTGCCGAGTTCATTTATGTGTTTGTCATAAAGAATGTGTGTTTGTTGGCAGCCTTGTTTGTCAGTGTGCCTCTTGGCAACCTCATTGCAGGCTCTGCAAACAACATAACGGCAGATTTTGAGTGTCTTGTCTCGGCTTTGACGATGCAAAACTTCCCGAAAGAAATCTCAATCTTGCTCATATCATCTTGCTTTGTGTATTTCTTCGGCTCTTTGTTCTTCAAGAAGCTATCACTTTTGAAAACCTATTTGGTAGTTCAGGTAATAGGCATTTTTATTCTTGCAAGCGTTGCACAATTCTTGGTAAGCGAGGTAACAATACTGCAAATGGTTGAGCAAAGTGAGTACTTTATGGACTTCTATAACGCTTTCTTTACGACCATGCTCGACTATGTCTTTTGGACTTCGGTAGTTATCATGGTATTCTTTATTATCATTACATTTTTCAGATTAAAAGAAGAAAGGATTTAACGATGAAAATAAGAAAAACGACGATAGCGGTTGCAATTTTCGCTCTTTGCGTCATTGCATCGGTGTTTGTGGCATTCAATGTTGCAAACCGCAGAGCGATGAAAGCCTTTCAAGCAGCCACAAAGGCAGGACACAGCCTGATAGACGAAAAAGAATTTTTGGAAAAAACTATAAACATTTTTGGAGATGAAGAAATTGAAGTATCTGACAGCCTTAGTGATAATTCTAAGCACAATTTGTAACAGCCATGTTATGGCTCAGTTGGTTATAAGCGGCAATATAATTGATGCCAATACCGAAAAGCCGATAGAATTTTGCAATATCGCAGTGGTAGAAGAGCAAAGCGGCAAAATGATTACGGGAACGACAACCGACTCTCGGGGAGAGTTCAGCCTGAAAGTACAAAGTACAAAGCCATGTCTTCTCAAAGCTACCTTTATCGGCTATCAGGAGATGAGCATAGGGCTTAATTTGCAAGACTTTGCCGAAAAGAAAAAAGAGACTGTTCGCATGGACAATCTGAGAATGCTTCCCGGAAGCGAAACTCTCGAAGAGGTAAAGATAATCGGAAGAGTAAAGCAGTTTGAAATGGATGCCGACCATCTTGTAATGAACATCGACCAAGCCACAACGGCAACGGTGGTAAATGCTTTTGAGCTTTTGCGAAAAGTTCCCGGGGTTTCAATCGACAAAGACGAGAATTTGACGCTCAATGGTCGCTCCGGAGTGTTGTTTCAGTTCAACGGAAGAGACATGAAAATCGGTTGGGAAGCGGTAAAAGCCATGTTGAAAGGAATGAACCCCGCTCAAATCGAGCGATTTGAGGTTATCTCAAACCCTTCTGCCAAATACGATGCCGAAGGTACTGCGGGAATAATCAATATCTTGATGAAGAAGAACCAAAGTCGCGGTTTCAACGGCTCTATCAATGCAGGAGGACACTATTCGGAGATTTTCTCTGCTCAGGGCGGACTAAACCTCAACTATGTCGATGACAAATGGACGACATCTTTCAATTACGATGGTTCATTGTTCCAAAACAAAATCACAAACTCCTCAATAAGACAGGTTGTTCAAGGTACGGACACCACATTGTTCGATATGCCGCCATTTGAAGTCAATCCCAAGTTCCAAGGACACAATTTGTCTCTCTCAACCGACTATTTGATAAACGATAACAACTCGGTGGGAATATACACTGCCTTTAACATCTACTCACAGCCCGAAATGCTGACCTCAACTCGCGAAAACATCTCTCACAGTCCCGATTTGAGTTCATTTATCAGCTCGGTGGTTTATGACCAAAGTGATGTAAGCCGCGGAAACAACTTCCTTGTCGGAGCAAACTACATTCACAAGTTTGACAGCTTGGGAACAAAACTACAAATCGACCTCAGTGCAACAACAAACACCTCTTACAACAATCAAAACACAGAAAGCAGCTACTTCATTCTTGCAAACGACAGCATAACAGCAAAAGAACAGTTGGACCACACAACAAACGGAAGCTACGAATCTTATGTTGCGAAGTTGGACTTTCAAAAGCCCACAAAAACTTGGGGAACATTTGAGGCAGGAGCAAAAGTGGCTTTCACCTCATTGGACAACAGCTTCGAGAGTATCAATAAAGCTCTTGCAAAAAGCACTCTCATTCAGAAAGAAGGGCTAATCTCCGGGCAGACTGAGCGAGATAACTTCCTCTTTTCGGAAGACATTGTTGCGGCATACCTTTCCTATTCAAAGAACTTTGGAATGAAGACTTCGTTGAGGGCAGGTTTGAGATTTGAACACACCCTTACCGAGGGCATTTCGAAGCTCACAGACTCGACAAACAGCAATTCCTATTCGGATTTGTTCCCGAGCGTTTCGCTCAATCACAACTTCAACAAGTTCAACTCTCTTTCTTTGAGCTACAACTACCGCATTTCTCGTCCCGACTACTCACAACTCAACCCTTTTGTGCAGAAAACCTCCGACTATATCTACCATAGCGGCAATCCATTGCTCAAACCACAATACTCACACAACCTCAGCCTCAACTATTCCTTGTTCTACATGGCATTTTTGAGCGTAAACTACGGCTATACCGACGACTTTGTGAGCGAAGAAGTAGTTTTGCTCCACGAAAGCGGTGCTATATTGCAACGTCCCGGCAACATAGCCAAAAATCAAAACCTTAACGTGGGATTGAGCCTTGTTGTTCCCGTGGGAGAATGGCTGTTTTTCAACTTTTTCGGACAAATGAACTACACCACTGTTCAATCGGGAAGCGGCGTCGGAGCGATTGACATCGAAAACACCTCATATATGTTCTTTGCAAACGCCAACCTCAACCTTCCTAAGAAGTTTAAGTTCTCATTAAGCGGCTATTATATGTCGGGAGGCTTGTGGGCAATTTATGAATATGATGCTTCATACTCAATGAACGTGGGACTTTCGAGAGCCTTTCTCAAAGATGACAGACTAAACGTCAATCTGAGTGTAAACAACTTGTTTACAAAACGAGACATCAAGGTCGATTTCTCTCACAACGGCATAACTCAAAGCTCCTCGACCCACATTCCGGGAGCCATGTTGTCGCTCAACATTCGTTACAACTTCGGAACTGCATACCAAAACAAGAAGTTGAGCAAGATAAAGACCGACGATATGAACGAAAGAGCCAAAGGCGGCAAAGGAGAAGCAGTACAAGGAGCAATGTAACAGCACCCGAGAGTAATTTCTTCATATACAAACCCGACAAGACGACGTTTCAGTTTAGCAAAACGCCGTCTTATTTTCTCAAAACGCCCTTTCGGCAAAATAAAACGGCGTTTCGTGCATGACGAAACGCCGTTTTGTAATCGTCTGTTTTGCAAATAGTTTACCGAATGCTCAACCTGACTTTATTGAACGACGAACTTTTTGTTCAGTTTGCCTTTCGGAGTGGTGATTGTTATGAAATACGTTCCTTGAGCGTAGTTTGCAAGAGATAGTTGCAGCGTTTTGGAGTTTACTTTTCTCTCTTCGACCAAGCGATTTACGGCGTCGAAAACTGCAATGCTCTCAATATCATAATCGCAAGCGACATTCAATACTTCATTTGCAGGATTTGGATAAAGCCTTACAGCCTTTTCCAAAAGTTCAACCGACAAAACGCTATTAGAAGTCGTGTCTTGCGAAACCGTATCTTCAAAAACCTTTATCGGACAAATACCCATGGGGGCATTAACTATGGTATCGCAACCTACCGGACGATAGTACGATGCTATCTTGTCGTACGATGATTCTGCACTCCAAGCCGGAATATCTTCTATGTAAGTCCAAGGAGAGATTACATCTCTTCCCGTTTCGGGATTTACCTTGCACATCTTAACGTATGGTTTGTACTTTGTCCTGCACGCATAAGGAGTACAAGAACTGCCGTCTGATGCATAATGAACCATGTGAATGAAGGTAAATCTAGAAAATGCCGCATAAGCTACCATATTATTATCACAGGGAAGAGAATTTCTTATCGAAACATAGTAGTCATTGTACAGAGTAATAGTGTCATCGAACAATACCTCAACAAAACCACTCAACCCGATAATTTGGACACCCTCTCCTAATCCTCCGACTATAAAAGTTTTGGAATACAAGGTATTTACCAAATCCTCATCCCATACCTCTACCGTAACGGTATCGTAATATGCAACGGTGGACCATTTCGACAAGGCTGCTCCCATTATCTTTACACTGTCTTTTACTTCAAATCTTTGAGCTATCTCTGTTATGCAATTAGTGTCATTTGCTGCATCTATGGCAAACATCACATCCATAGAACTACCGGTATAAATTCCCAAGTCCCATCTCTCGTATGCAGAATCTGCAATAGGAGGGAAGATATACTGATCGGTGTAATTGTATGCTAACCATGCCGTATCTAACTGTGCTTTTGCGGTAAAACCTGCAAAAAATAAGGAAACAAGAGCTAAAAGTCCTGATAAAATTTGTCTTTTCATATCACTTAATGTTTTGATTATTATTCTGAACAATCCGTATTCCATGAATCCGAATCTATACTAAAATTATCTGATGTCCATATTACCGAAGTTAAATTAAAATTTTGCAAAGCTTGTGCATTTGTTGCAACAGGTAGGTTTACCACTCCTGTATTGTCATTATATGTATTCATACAATTTGCAGGATTATGCGGGATATATTTTACTGACAACAAATGATAATATACTCCCGAAGTCGTATGGGGTTGAGTTCCCGCAAGAGCATATCGAGAGTGTGGCAAAACACATAAGTGATTTAACTCATTCAATGTAGATAATAGTTCTGCAGATATGAGATAAGATTGTGTTGCATCGGGATTCAGAATGTTAATCGACTGCCTTATGCCCTGCCCTTGAAAGTTGCTGCTTGTGAGAAGCAACAGTTTGTTGGTCTCACTGCTGTAATCCATTTCCAATACTTTGCTCTCTTTGTCAAAATGATAAATCTGTTGGGTGGAAGATATGTTTTGCGATTGCGGATGCAGCTTGCTGACCATGGTAAAGTCGTTCGGTCCGTCTGTTGCTCCGACTGACAAGGCTATTGTGTCCACATTCAAGGCTGTTATGTGAACAGGATATTCATATGGGTCGGATGTAGTGTAAAAAGAAAGGTTCGGGCAAGTGAAATTGTTTGAGGCTTGCTCGTTTAAGGGGTCAGCTATGTCGAAAGTTCTTACAATGAAGGCATTGTCGGGGTAAAGCCGACTTGCCGTTACGACGCGATTGTCTGTCAAAGCAATGTCCTGCAAATATTCAATGCTTGTGAGATTAGGTGGTATGGCATATTGTACTTGATAATTTGTAACCCCTGTATGAGAATCGTGCCATAGAAAGACGTATCTTCCCAATGAGTTGCCAATAACATTCTCTTGAAGCCCTATTGCCACGACATATATAACATGGGAAGCAGGTTTTCGGTATGCTATAAGAGAGGTAAGATTAGTTGTATTGTTGATGTCTATTAAGTCATAAGAAGCATTGCCACCACTTATAAAAGAGGCAATATCGAAACGACCTATTACACCGGTATAAATTCCCTGATTGGTCAATCGCTTTCCGCAGAAATAAACCGTGTCATCAAACACTTTGAAATCTGACACGACAATATCGGCTGCATTCAGAAAGCCACGAATTACAGAAGTTTGACCGTCTTGCCATGCTTCAAAACAATAATGATCGACATTGGGCTTTTTGCTCAATGCTATCAAAAAATTCTCTCCGTATGGTCTGACCTTTTGTGCATAAGTATTGGTTTGAAGACTATTGTGGGCCGTCAAAACTTTTGAACCAAGCCAACTTTGTGCTTGTATTGAGGTGTTTATAAGCACCATTGCGGCAAGTAGTATGCCGACTTTTGAAAATATTCTATTTCCCATTGTTGTCTGTATTTTATTATTTATGAATAATACTTGTTGTTTCCTCGTTTGAGCTTATTTTACCGATGTTCGCAACAAGGAAACCAAGGCGAACATCATCGCCTTTCAAAGTTATTCTTACAGAGGAAAAAGATATAATTTGTTTTCATTGCCGAAAAAATAAAATTCTCGCAGCAAAGTTACAAATGTTTTTCGATTTTGCAATAGAAATTCGGAATTTTTGTTCGATAGGGTTGCAGATTACTATACCCTCGGGCTGAAAGAATACAATTTTCATGCAAACCACATAGCTCTCGGGCTGAAAGCCCAAAATAGATTAGCTCGGGGCAAAGCGTAAGCGTCGCCCAGAGTGAATGATACCTTATAATAGTTGCTATAAAAGGGCAAAAGCGTTCTGTTTTTCTTCGATTTTTGCGATGTTTTCTCTCTTTTGCGGTTGGTAATGGTATTACCAAAAAATTTTTCGGTTTGGTAATGGTATTACCATAGGAAGGTAATGGTATTACCATAAGGCTGGTAATACTATTACCAACAAGAAAAAATTTTGGTAATCCTATTTTGCTGTGTAACAAGCAAGAAGGTAAAAACCAAAACGCCGATTTGGAGAAATGAAACGCCGATCTGTTCTGACGAAAGGGCGTTTGACGAAAATAAATCGGCGTTTTGCAATGAGCGAGACGCTGTTTCGACAAGGCTGTTTTGCCAAAGGGACAAAAAAAAGGCGTCTCGAAAATGTTCCGAAACGCCTTGTATTTATCGGTATTTGCTAACTTCCGAAGTTGTCGTACATGATGTTTTCAGGCGGTACACCCAACGAATCCAACATCTTCAACACTGCTGCTATCATTGGTGGAGGTCCGCAAAGGTAGTACTCGATTTCTTCGGGTTCTTTGTGGTCTTTGAGGTAGTTGTTGTAGATTACATCGTGAATAAAGCCCGTGTATCCTTTCCAATCGTCGGTAGGATCGGGTGCCGAAAGGGCTATGTTGTAGGTGAAGTTAGGGTTTTGTTTTGCTATTTCTTCAAATTCATCGACGTAGAAGAGGTCTTTGATTGCTCTTGCTCCGTACCAGAATGATGCCTTGCGGGTTGTATGGTGTGTCTTGAACAAATCGAAGATGTGCGAACGCATTGGTGCCATTCCGACGCCTCCTCCGATAAACATCATTTCCTTGTCGGTGTCTTTGATGAAAAATTCGCCGTATGGTCCTGAGATTGTTACCTTGTCGCCGGGCTTCAACGACCATATATATGAGGAGCAAACTCCCGGATTGACCTTTGCCCAACCGCCATGCTCTCTGTCCAAAGGCGGTGTAGCGATACGAATGTTCAACATTATGATGTTGTTTTCTGCAGGGTGGTTTGCCATCGAATAGGCTCTGAAACATGGTTCGGGATTTTTCATCACCAAGTCCCACACTTTGAACTTATCCCAATCGGAATGGTATTTAGGGTCGATGTCCATGTCTTTGTAGTTGATTGTGCAGGCAGGAACGTCAATCTGTATGTAGCCTCCGCTTCGGAAGTTGAGGGTTTCGCCTTCGGGAAGTTTGACTACAAATTGTTTGATGAAGGTTGCAACGTTGTTGTTGCTCAATACCTCGCACTCCCACTTCTTGATGCCGAAGATTTCTTCGGGTATTTGTATCTTCATGTTTTCTTTTACCTTGACCTGACAGCCCAAACGGTAGTGTTCTTGTTGTTGTTTTCTCGAGAAGTGAGGCTTTTCGGTCGGCAACATCTCGCCGCCTCCTTCCAAGACTTTACATTTACACATTCCGCAAGTGCCTTGTCCTCCGCAGGCTGAGGGTAAAAAGACCTTCTCGGCTGCAAGGGTTGCCAATATGGACGAACCGCTTTCTACTTCCAATTCTTTCTTGTCGTTGATGTTGATTTTTACTTTCCCCTGCGGAACTAATTTCTTTCGGGCAAAGAGAAGTATGCTCACCAAGAGCAATACGACTATCAAAAACACCAATACGCTTACTATTACTATCTTTCCCATCTGTTTTCCTCCTTATAGTTTTATTCCGAGGAAGCTCATGAACGCTATTGCCATAAGTCCCGTGATTATGAATGTTATTCCAAGTCCTTTGAGAGGGGCAGGAACGTGTGAATATCTTATCTTCTCTCTTATTGCGGCAAGTGAAACGATTGCAAGTAGCCAACCAATTCCGCTACCTGCTGCAAACGATACGACTTCTCCCACATTGGCATAGTCTCTTTCCTGCATGAAAAGCGAAGCTCCGAGAATTGCACAGTTTACTGCTATCAAAGGGAGGAAGATTCCCAACTGGCTGTATAGCGAAGGGGAGACTTTTTCGATGAACATCTCGACCAACTGTACGATTGCGGCAACAACAGCAATGAAGAAGATGTAACTCAAAAAGCTCAAATCGACATCTTTGAACGAATCTCCCAACCATACCAACGCTCCTTCTGCCAAAATGTATTTGTTTATCAAATAGTTTACGGGAACGGTTATTATAAGCACAAAAGCGACCGCCAATCCCAAACCCATAGACGTTTTCACCGTTTTTGAAACGGCAAGGTATGAACACATTCCGAGAAAGAATGCAAACACCATGTTGTCTATGAAAATCGACTTTACAAATATGTTTATTATCTCTTGCATATTTCTGATTTTTCTGTGTTAATTACTTCTCACAAAGGTCTTTGTTCCGACTTCTGTGAACCCATATTATGATACCTACAATTATCAGAGCCATAGGCGGCATTATCATAAGACCATTGTTCTCATAGCCTATGTTGTATAGGGCTTGCGGTATGACCTGAAAGCCCCATAGTGTGCCTGAACCAAACAACTCTCTTACAAATCCCATGGTTATCAATATGAATGCGTATCCCAAGCCGTTTCCTATGCCGTCAAGGAAAGAAACTCCGGGTTTGTGGCTCATTGCAAAGGCTTCCAATCGTCCCATTACAATACAGTTGGTGATTATCAGTCCGACAAAAACCGACAGCTGTTTGCTTACCTCATATACAAAGGCTTTCAAAACTTGATCGACAAGGATTACCATCATTGAAACGATGACCAACTGTACGATAATCCTTATTCTTGGCGGTATTGTGTTCCTTAAAAGTGAAACAACAACGTTTGACAATGCCACAACGACTGTTACCGACAATGCCATGACCACCGCAGGCTTCAACTGTGCGGTTACTGCCAAGGCAGAGCAGATTCCCAATACCTGAACGGTAATCGGGTTATCCTTACTTAGAGGATTCTTTATTAGTTTCAAATTATTTGCCATTGCTATCAGTTTTTATGGTTTCAAAGTACTTGATGTATAGTCCCAAGCAATCTTTTATCATGTTGGATACGCCTGTGGAGGTGATAGTTGCTCCCGAAATGGCATCAACTTGGTATTTATCTTGCTTGTCTGCTCTTTTCTTTACTTCCAATTTCACTTGAGAGTTTTCAAAGACTTGCTTTCCCTTAAATTGGTTTTGGAATTTTTCGGTTGTAATTTCGGCTCCGAGTCCCGGAGTTTCGCTTTTGTGTCCGAAATTGACGCCCACAACGGTCGAAAGGTCTTCATCTACCGCCATATAGCCCCATATTCCGCCCCAAAGACCTGCTCCCGAAACAGGAACGACATAGTTCTTCTTGCCGTCTTTGTTGCAGACAAACACGGGCAAAGATGCCGAGCTGTCATTGCTCTTTACTTTTTGCAATTCTTTCTTCATGTCGGCTTTGAATGGTCTTTCGCTACCTTTGGTCTGCTGTTGATTGATGTAGCTGCTGACAATTTCACCCTCGGGGTTCACTCCGTATTCTTCGGTGAAGTATTTGTTGTACAATTCTTCCGCATTGTCTGCCTCGGAGACTATTCCTACAGAAGAAAGCAGCTGTTGCATTTTCTCGACCTCTTGATTTTTTTGTTGAAACGGCTTTAACACCACTGCCGCTATCGACAATATGGAAGCCGCAACAACAACAAGTATGGTCGAGTAAACAAATATATACTTATTACTGAACATCTCTATTTTCGTTTTTGGGGTTAATTATTCTTAGTCAAAACTTTAGCTCTTTTTGTTCTCCTTTTGATATTTGCTTCGACCACATAGTAGTCTATCAAAGGAGCAAATACGTTCAAAAGAAGAATAGAAAGCATCATGCCTTCGGGATATGCGGGATTGACAACTCTTATCAACACTGCCATTATTCCTATCAACGCTCCATAGATGTACTTTCCTATATTGGTTTGAGCAGCTGTTACGGGGTCTGTTGCCATAAATACCGCACCAAACATAAATCCTCCGATAAGGAAGTGTTCGTAGAAAGGCATTTGCATATATGGTGTTGCTCCTATAAGATTGAACACAACGCCCATTGCTGCTCCTCCTGCAAATACTGAAAGCATTATTCTCCATGAGGCAACACCCGTAACAAGAAGAAGTATCGCTCCAAGCAAAATTGCAACCACAGAAGTTTCTCCTACGCTTCCGGGAACAAATCCCAAAAACATATCAAGCATTGAGGCGTGTGGTGCGCTTGCTCCTGCCAACATTTCTCCAAGAGGGGTTGCTCCCGAAATGGCATCGCCTTGTTCTGCTATCCAAACGCTGTCTCCCGACATTTTTGAGGGGTAAGAGAAGAACAAAAACGCTCTTGCCACCAATGCAGGATTGAGGAAATTGTATCCTGTTCCTCCAAAAACTTCCTTTCCTATGATTACGGCAAAGGCAACTGCTATTGCCAACTGCCACAAAGGAACATCGGGAGGACAAATGAGAGGAATGAGCATTCCTGTAACGAAATAGCCTTCGCTCACCTCGTGCTTGCGAACCTGAGCAAAGATACACTCAATTCCCAAACCGACAATGTAGCTCACAAGTATCATAGGCAACACTTGTAGGAAACCATACCAGAAGTTTCCCCAGAAGTTTTCGCAATATGAGTGAACTTCTCCTATTGAGAGGTAGTGTTGATAACCTATGTTGTACATTCCGAACAACAAAGCAGGGATTAAAGCTATCACAACGGTAAACATTGTTCGCTTGTTATCGACTGCATCTCTTATGTGGCAACCGCTTGTGGTTGTTGTTTCGGGTGTCAAAAAGAATGTGTCCATTGCATCAAACAGAGAGTGGAAAGCATACAGCTTGCCGCCTTCTTCAAAGCTCGGACGCATATTATCCAAAATATTCTTTATCCATTTCATTCGCCCATCTCCTTTCTCATTAAATCAAGACCTTGTTTTATGATTGCCTGAATGTTGGTTTTTGAAGAATCTACCAATTCGCAAAGTGCGAAGTCTTCAGGATCTACTTCGTAAATACCAAGTTGCTCCATCAAATCTATGTCTCCTATCGCACAAGCCTTAATCAGCTGCATAGGATAGATGTCCATCGGAAATACTTTCTCAAACTCTCCGGTAAATACCAAAGGACGCTCACCTCCGTTGAGGTTCGTATCTACTTTGTATGCCTTGTTGCAAGAGCAGTTTTTCATAAATCCCGACAAGAAAGTGCGAGACACACTGAAACGGTTGAAGCCCGGAGCCAACCAACCGAACAAACGTCTCTCCTTTCCTTCTCTTATCACCGTTATTTGGTTGTCATAGTACGACAAAAATCCGCCTCTTTCGATTTTTGTTCCCGTAAGAACATTGCCGCTTATGAAACGAAGAGTGTTTGATGTTACATTATTATATATAATCGAAGAAATGTTTGCTCCTCTCTTGATTTTGTAGTACTGAGGGTGAGAAACCTCTTCGCCTGTCAAGGCAATGATTTTGTCGGCAACGTATCTGCCCTCAAGAAACAGCTTTCCGATAACCGCCAAGTCCTGAGCGTCCAAATACCATATCTTTTCGCCCTTGTTAATCGGGTCTATCTTTTCTGCCTGCACAGAAACATTGCCGCAAGGGTGCTTACCCTCAAAAGTGTTTATCTGAACGTTTTCCAATTTGAGCAATTCGTCGGTGCGACTTATCGAAGAGTGTACATTTACATGAACTTTTCCGTCGGTAAGTTTTCGCAAAGCATCTGCACCTACCTGCATTGCCGCTCTTTCTCCCTGCAACAAAACAGAATAGTCGGGAGCAAGAGGAGCAGAACTAAATCCCGTAACTATGATGTACTTGGGAGTTGTGTCGGGGTCCGGAATGACTGAGTAAGGTCTTTGGCGAAGCACTGTCCATACGCCCGAAGCAAGCATTTTTTCTTTGACCTGCTCACGGCTCATGCCGCTCAAACTCTCCTTGGAGAAGTCTTCGTACTCGTTTTGTCCGTCCGGTACAATTCTGATTGCGTTAATAACTCTCTTCTCTCCTCTTTCGACAGCTGTAATTGTGCCACTGACAGGAGAAGTAAACATAAGGCGTTCCTTGCCTTTTGCATAGAAGACAGGCGTTCCTGCCTTCACCTTATCGCCCTGCTCAACCAACATTTTGGGAGTAAGTCCGACAAAGTCCTTTGGCTTTATGGCATATTCGCCAACTGCCGTTTCCACAACCTCAGGCTTGGCTTGTCCTAACAGACGCACGTCCAAACCTTTGGAAATCTTTATTGCTTTCGACATAGCTTTGTCCTATTTTACTTTTAATGTTAATTCGTCTAAAAGAATTGGCAAATTTACGACTATTTCCCGAATAAGCAGCAACAGATTTCTCAAATCTTGCCGTCAAACCGCCGTTTTGTTTTGTCAAAAGGAATAGAAACGCACTCCAAGCCCATGATAATCCGACTATCATGGCGAAAAAATTTTTGATAATCTTGTTATTGATGCCAAAGAGTGCAAAAAGACAGCAAAAATCGAAGAAAGCGTAAGTTAAACTGCCGTTTTGTTTGCAGCGTTCTTAATCAGATTTTCCATATCTTTGCAAACCGAAAAACAAAAGCCTATGTCAGTTGTTGCAAGCTACTTGTTATTTTATTGCATTCTCATTCCACTTTCGATTTTACCCATGAGGGTGCTTTATTTTCTTTCAGACATAATGTGTTTTGTGCTGAAAGATGTGGTGAAATACCGCAAAAAGGTGATAGTTTCAAATCTCAAAAACTCCTTTCCTCAAAAAAATGAAGCCGAAATTCGTTCCGTTACAAAAAAATACTATCGGCATCTTTCGGATTTGCTTGTTGAGGCGGCAAAAATGCTTACCATTTCAAAAAAATCACTTCTCAAACGATACAAATGTCTCAATGCAGACATTCTTCTTCCATATTACAAGGACAAAAAGAGCATCATTCTTGCCTCTGCCCACTATAACAACTGGGAATATATGGTTGCAAGTCTCGATATGCAGATTGCACACCACGGAATAGGGGTAGGCAAACGAATGAGCAACAAAACCTTTGAGCGATTGGCTTTTGCAAAACGCACTCGCTACGGAACAGAGGTTTGTTATGCCGACAACGTCCGTCAGGATATGGAAAACCATATTGCAAACGGCGATGTGTGTGCGTATATGTTGCTTTCGGACCAAAGTCCGAACGATGTGAACAAATGCTATTGGGCAAATTTCCTCAACCAGAAGACGGCTCTTATTTACGGAGCAGAGTATTTTGCCAAAAAGTACAACTATCCCGTGTTCTTCTACAAGGTCGATAAGGTCAAAAGAGGGTATTATGAGGTAAGTTTCAGCCTTGTGAGCAGCTCACCACAAGAAACGCCCTACGGATTTGTTGTCGAAAGCATCGCAAAGCTCACCGAAGATGCCATAAAAACCGCTCCCGAATTTTGGCTTTGGAGCCACAGACGCTGGAAACTTACGCCCAAAGCAGAAAATCAGTGAGCCTCCAACCAGTTTTCTCCGCTCTGAGCCTCAACAACAACAGGCACTTTGAGCAAAAGAGCATTTGTCATTTCTTCAACTACAATCGCTTTCATCTTTTCCAATTCCGGTTTGAGAACATCAAACACAAGTTCGTCGTGAACCTGCATTATCATTGAGGATTGAAGTTTCTCTTTTGTCATTCGCTCAAAAATTCTCACCATTGCAATCTTTATCATGTCGGCACTCGACGCCTGAACGGGCATATTGACCGCATTCCTTTCGGCAAACGACCTAAGATTGACATTACCCGAGTTTATGTCTTTCAAATATCTCCTTCTGCCGCACATACTCTCGGCATAGCCTTTTTCTCTTGCCGTTTGCTTGCACCATTGTATGTATTCCTTCACACGAGGATAGTTCTCAAAGTATTGGTCTATCAATTTTTGAGCTTCTTTTCGAGTAATGTTGAGCTGTTGCGACAAACCAAAGGCAGAAATACCGTAAATAATTCCAAAATTCACACTTTTGACATTGGCTCTCTGCTGCTTTGTAATTTGTTCTTTCGGAAGGGAATAAATCTTTGCGGCGGTTGCAAGGTGAATATCCTCGCCTGCCTTGAAAGCATTGCAGAGATGTTCGTCCTCACTCAGAGAAGCGATAATTCTCAGTTCGATTTGAGAATAGTCGGCAGCCAAAAGGACGTGGTTTTCGTCCGCAGGAACAAAGCATTTGCGGATTTCTTTTCCCCAATCGGTCTTTATTGGAATGTTTTGCAAGTTGGGATTGTTTGAAGACAGCCTTCCTGTTGCGGTAACACTCTGATTATAACTTGTATGCACCCTTTTGGTGTGAGGATTGACCAAAGCAGGAAGACTGTCGGCGTATGTACTCTTCAATTTCGACAAAGTCCTGTATTCCATTATCAAAGGGACAATCGGATGTGCGTTTACAAGTTTTTGCAACACCTCTTCGGCTGTCGAGAACTGCCTTGTGGCGGTTCGTTTCGCCTTTGCGTCTCCAACTATCTGCAAACGAGTGAAAAGAACCTCACCAAGCTGCCGAGGAGACGAAATGTTGAACTTCTCTCCTGCCAAATCATATATTTGGCTTTCCAATTCGCTCTTCCTTTCTCCCAACTTTGCAGAAAATTGTTCCAATGTGTCGGAGTTTATCTTCACTCCACGCTTTTCCATTGCAAACAAGACATTTACAAGCGGCATTTCAACCTCATCGAAGAGCTTGTCAAGTTTATCTTCCCTAAGTTTGGCATAAGTAATATCCCTCAATCGGAAAATAACATCGGCTCTTTCACAAACAAAGTCTCTTTTCTCTCTTTCGAGGTCGGAAACGCTCAAAAGATCTGAGGCTTTCTTCTTGGCAAAAAGAGAAGAGGCATCGAGCATTGTGTAATCCAACATACTCTCACTTACAAAATCCAAACGATGAACAGCTTCCGAGTCGATAAGATAGTGAGCCAGCATGACATCATAACATTTGCCCGAGACCTCACAGCCATACAAATCGAGGAAATGCTTTTGCGATTTGAGGTCGTAAGTAATCTTTTCAACCGATTGGCTTTCAAACAATTCTTTTATCAAAGACATTGTTTCTTCTCTTTCCTTTGGCGATGTGTCAAGGCGTATGAACCAAGCCTTGTGAGCATCGCAGCAGAAAGAAATTCCCATAGGAGCTCCCTCTTGTTCATAATAGTAAAAGGAAATCAACTCTTTGGTTTTCAGTTGTTCCACAATTTGTTTCAGCTCTTCGTTTTGCTTTATCTCCATGTAGGAATGAGCTTGGGAGTCTATCGATTGTCGTTGCGAACTCTCTGAAAACAAGGCTGTTTGAAACAAAGGCTGAGCAGTGGAGGCAGAAAAAGCCGGCAAATTGTCTGCCGAAGAGAAATATTCAAAGAATTTTTGTGCAAAGCTCTTAAATTCAAGTTCTCCAAACAGCTCTGCACAACGTTGCATATCGGGTTTGGAAATTTGCAACCGCTCGGGGTCAAACTCTATCGGCACATCTAACACTATGGTTGCCAAAAACTTGGACTCCAACGCCTGTTCTTTGTTGTCTTCAAGGGCTTTACGCAACGATTTGGCTTCAATCTTGTCGCTGTTTGCTATTGCATCTTCTATGGAAGAGAACTGCTTCAAAAGAGCCTTCGCTTTCTTCTCTCCTATTCCCGCAACACCGGGTATATTGTCAGAACTGTCGCCCCAAAGTCCCAATATATCAATAACTTGTCTTGGATTTTGCACTTCAAAACGCTCCAACACCTCATCAACTCCCCATATCTCTGCCTGATTTCCCATTCTTCCGAGTTTCAACATCTTGATATGCTCCTCCACAAGCTGAGCATAGTCTTTGTCGGGCGTTACCATATAGACATCAAAGCCGTGTTTTACAGCCTTTTTGGCAAGAGTTCCTATCACATCGTCGGCTTCAAATCCCTCACAAGAAAGCATGGGAATGTTCATTGCTTCGATTATGCTGTAAATATAGGGTTCCATTTGTCTGATTTCTTCGGGAGTGGAAGGGCGATTGGCTTTATAATCAGGATATTTCTCATGTCGGAAAGTAGGAGAGTGCAAATCGAGTGCTATTCCCAAGTGAGAGGGATTGTATTGTTTCAATATGCTGAGCAAAGTAGTAAAAAAGCCAAAGGCAGCCGAAGTATTCATGCCCTTGGAGTTCACTCTCGGACTTTTGTTCATCGCATAAAAACTGCGATATATCAAAGCCATGGCATCAATCAAAAATAATTTCTTCTCTTTCATAAAAGCAAATTTTTCAAATTTCAATTCTTTGGCAAAGATACTACATTCACTCCGTTCTTTGTGCAGATTGAGTTTCTTATTTTCAGCAATCAAGAATATGTCATGCCGAAGAATTACTCTCAAACAAGCATCTGTTTCATCTTTACAAATACCTATTTTTCAGAGATTTGGAAATAGCAAAATGAAACGGCGTTTCATTTTGTCAAAACGCCGTTTCACCGAAATAAAACGGCGTTTTGATATGAGCGAAACGGCGTTTTGTTTTTTACCTTTGACAGAAGCGATTATTTTCATACCTTTGCAAACTGAAAAAGTCTTGAAAACAAATTCTTAAACATGGACAAAGATACTGAAAAACAATCTCTTTACGGATACGAAAAGATAGAAAGATACAATCCCGAGACCTTGGAGAAGTTGGCTTCGCACTATAAGGAAATCATAAGGTTGCTTGGTGAAGATGTAAACAGAGAAGGGCTGCTCGCAACGCCGATGAGGGTTGCCAAAGCCATGCAATTTTTTACTCACGGCTATGATCTCAATCCCGAAGAGATACTTCGCTCTGCCATGTTCAAGGAAGACTACAAGCAAATGGTACTTGTGAAAGACATAGAGATATATTCCTTGTGCGAACACCACATGGTACCCATGGTAGGCAAGGCTCACGTTGCCTATATCCCCAATGGTCATATTGTAGGTTTGAGTAAAATCCCCCGAGTGGTGGATGTGTTTGCCCGAAGGCTGCAAGTGCAAGAGAGAATGACGCAACAAATCAAAGATTGCATACAAAACACTCTCAATCCTCTCGGAGTGGCAGTTGTAATTGAGGCACGACACCTCTGCATGAGCATGAGAGGGGTTCAAAAGCAAAACTCACTCACCACAACTTCCGACTTTACGGGAGCATTTCTCAAAAACAAAGAAACAAGAGAAGAGTTCATGCACTTAATTGGTGTGAAACTCTCTTAGAATCGCACTGATTTTCGGATTAAAGCCTTGTTTGACACCGACAAAAGGCAAAGTCGGTATATTGATTTGTGATTATGGCAGTTTTTCTGCCTGCCATTGTCCGTCGAAATACCACACATAGCGATGTCCGCATTGCTTTAGGGCTTCGACAGCCTCATCAAAATACAAATCTACCTCGCTTGCGTTATGACAATCGGTCGAAATGGTCATGCGAATGCCCATTTGTGCAGCCTCTTTTATCCAAACAAGAGACGGAAAGAAGTCATTGCTTCTGCCTTTGTACAATCCTCTTGTATTAACCTCGCAAATACAATCCTGAGTTTTGATTTGTTCGAGCAAAGTCCTCACAAGCTCTTTGTACCACGCATCTTTTTCGCTGAAAAACCTCTCTTTGTTGTGCATTTTCACCTTATCAAAATGGCAAATCACGTCGGGATTGACTTTTTGCAGCATTTCAATGCTCTGAGAGTAGAAACACTCGACCCCTTTTCTCACATCACTTCCAAAACACGCCTCAAGACCCTTGTCCCACACCTCTTGCTTTCCTCCGTCTATAAACCACACACCCTCTTTGCCCCTTTGTTTGACCTGATGTACCGATGCCAAAACGTAATCCAAGCCCATATCTTTCGCTCTCTGCTTTGCGTCTTCGGCAATGTCGGTTATGTAGTCAAATTCCATTGAGGTGTAAAGCCTTATCTTGCTTTGGTATTTCTCTTTCAGCCTGTGAGTTTCGTCCAAGTAGCTCTGAATGTCCGAAAACGGCAAGGCAAAATTGTTTTCAAACGGAACAGGAGCATGAGCCGAAAAACCAAAACAATAAAAGCCCTTTTCGATTGCGGCACAAACCATTTGCTCCAACGAACTCTTGCCGTCGCAAAAAAGAGAGTGCGAATGTAAATTAAATCTTTTCATTTTGCTTTAATGGTTTCTCATTCTGCAAGCACGTCTTCAACAATATAGACCTTGTCGGAGCGTCTTACCAAAGACTTTGTGGGGATTGAACAAAATTCTCCTTTGACAGCCTTGTCTGTTTTCTTCAAATCCACTCTTATCTCTTCGATTGTGTCCTCATAGACGCCTGTTGTCGTTCCCATTATGTAAATTCTGTCGTTCAATTTGAGACTTCCGCTTTCTATCTTAATCTCTGCAACACCTATGTTCTTGAAATAGTTGGTTATAGTGCCGACAAAAGTTTTCTTTGTGGTTGCCCGAGAGCCGTAACCCTCGCTCCACTCTCCCATTTTGCGACCCAAATAATAGCCGTCCCAAAATCCGCGGTTGTAAACGGTCGATAGTTCCTTGTTCCACTCGTTTAATTTCTCTTTGCTCCACTCTCCTTTTTGCCAAGCATCGACTGCCTGACGATAAACTCTCGTTACAACCTTTACATATTCGGGACTTCTGCCCCTGCCTTCAATTTTCAACACTCTCACTCCCGCATCTAACACCTTGTCAAGGAAATCCAATGTCTTCAAATCCTTTGGCGACATGATGTATTGGTTGTCTATCATCAGTTCTGTGCCTCCGTCCATGTCTGTAACCTTGTAAGGACGACGGCAATACTGCAAACAAGCCCCTCTGTTGGCACTGCTGTTTGCGTTATCCAAAGAAAGATAACACTTTCCGCTGATTGCCATACACAAAGCTCCATGAACAAAACACTCAATCTCCAACTGCCTGCCGCTTGGTCCCTTTATGTCATTTTCTTTTATCCATCGAGTGATGGATTTGACCTGTTCGAGACTTAGTTCTCTCGCAGTAACAATCACATCGGCATATTTGGAAAAAAATCTCACCGCTTCCTTGTTGGTAATGTTGCATTGGGTCGAAAGATGCACCTCAAGACCAATTTCATTCGCATATTGAATGACAGACAAGTCCGCCGCAATGACGGCACTCACCCCCGCAGCCTTTGCAGCGTCAATTATGCTCTTCATATAGTCCATTTCGCTGTCGTAAACCACCGTGTTGAGGGTCAGATATGACCTTACGCCGTGTTCGGAGGCTATGGAAGCAATTTGTTTCAAATCTTCAATGGTAAAATTGTTGGCAGAACGAGAACGCATATTCAATCCCTCAACACCAAAGTAGATACTGTTGCAACCTGAGGCTATTGCAGCATGAAGAGCCTCGTAAGAACCAACCGGAGACATTATCTCCACATTTCCTTTACTCATCACAAACCTGTTTTCTCATTGTTTTACGATTTGCAAAGGTAGTGAAATAAACCACAAGCGTGAAAATACTGAGGAAATAAATGCCGATTGACTTTCGTTGATAAGAGAAAAACAGACAAAAACATGGAAACGAAATTCGCATCTTCCGAATTGGTATTGGCAGAGGACAATACGCCTTACCACATCAGGATAAAGCCCGAAACTCTCGCCGATAAGGTGATATTGGTTGGCGACCCTGCAAGAGCAGAGTTGATTTCAAAACGTTTCGACAAGATTTCAGCTCACACAAGCAACAGAGAAATAGTCAGTTATAGCGGAACATTCAAATCAAAGCCCCTCACCGTACTCTCAACCGGCATGGGCGTGGGCTGCATTGACATTGTAATCAACGAATTGGACATTTGTGCAAACGTAAATCTCGAAACAAAGCAGCCGAACCCCTCTCACCGAAGTCTCGATTTGATAAGAATAGGCACTTGCGGCTCTTTGCAAGACGAATTGGAAGTGGGAATGTGTGTTGCTTCTGCTTTTGCGATAGGCACTGACGGTTTGGGATATTATTATAAGGACATCGAAAAAATCAACGAGGCAGAAATGGTTGCAAACTTCTGCAAACAAGTCGATTGGAAGCCGAATTTACCTACTCCTTACGCAATCGGGGCAAGCAAAACGCTGCTCGACAAAATTGCTTTCGACATTCCTTGCGGCATAACGCTCACTGCGGCAGGCTTCTACGCTCCTCAGGGAAGAAAAATAAGTTTAAGTCCTGCAGATGAGACGATTAACCAACGCTTGAAAGGCTTTTCGTTCAACAATCTCAAAATAACAAATTACGAAATGGAGACTTCGGCTCTCTATGGTTTGGGAAGAATGTGCGGACACAACGTTTTGACAATATGCAACGTCATTGCAGGCAGAACATCGGGCAAATTCAGCAAAGATTATCACAAATCAATGGACGATTTAATTGATTTGGTATTGGAAAGATTGTAAGTTGTAAATCGCTGTTTTGCAATAAAGAAGAGAAAAACGAAGACTTCTCGGAAGTAAAACGGCGGTTGTTGTCTGAAAAAAAAGGATTATCAACTTACTCCTATGCTTGATAATCGGATTATCACGGCGTGATAATGGTATTATCTTCCCAAGATAATCGGATTATCATGCGATGATAATGGTATTATCAAGCAAAAAAAACTTTGATAATGCCATTATCAACCGCATGGAGTGAGAGTTAGCAAAGATAATTGCCGATGTTTTTCTACAAAATCAGCTATGTTTTTTCTTGGTATGGCGATATGGTTTTCAGGATAGTCGTTTGCGAACGTCAAATCGGTATGCCACAGCAACGAAAACAAGCAACAACGCAGTGTTTATCAGCAGTTTGAGTACTATATTGGCAACCGGATTGCAGATTATCGCACCCACAAGCACCAAAGCAAGCAGTGTGTAGAGCGAAAGCCGCTTTATCGGATATTTTACGGGATAGAACTTTTGTCCGAAAGCCCAACATATCACCATTATGGCGAAATAGCATATCAAAGTGGTCCATGCCGCTCCCATATAGCCCAAATGAGGAACCAAAAGGTAGTTCAAAATCAGCGTTATCACAGCTCCAATTCCCGAAATGTAGGCTCCGTATATCGTTTTGTCGCTCACCTTGTACCAAACGGAGAGATTGTAATAAATTCCGAGACAAAGATTTGCCAAAAGCAAGACAGGAACGACCTTCAAGCCGCTTCTGAACTCGCTTCCCACAAAGTATTGCAATATATCAAGATATGCCATCACTCCTATGAAGATTGTGAGAAGAAAAAGGGTATATACGCTCATCACATCTGCGTAAGTTTGTTTTGCATCTGCGTTTTTCATCTTTGAGAAGAAGTAAGGCTCGGCTGCAAACTTAAATGCCTGAATGAAAAGGCTCATTACGATTGACAACTTGTAGCATGCTCCATATATTCCTATGTTGCTCATCACATAACTCTCACAATCCGACACCGAAACGGGACATTCCACAAGGTGTTTCAAGGCTATTCGGTCGAAAGTCTCGTTTACCATTCCTGCCAAGCCGCCCACCATGACCGGAAGTCCGTAAAGAAGCATCTGTTTCAAAAGACGGAAGTCGAACTTGAAGCGAAACTGCAAGTACTCGGGCAATAACATCAGCATTGCGATAAGACTTGCAAACATATTGGAGAGAAAGATGCACAAAACCAAGTCTTTGGGTTTGAGAACAAAAAAGAAAAAGAGGTTAAAGAGTATGTTGGAGAAAATATCGACGCTTTTTATCAGTGCAAATCGGGCAGCCTTATTTTCTCTTCGGAGTTTTGCGTAAGGGATTGCCCTGAGCGCATCGAGCGAAACGATAATCAGAAACAACGCAATGTACTCTTTGTGAGCGGAATAGCCCATTACATCGCTCAAAGAGCCGAGATTGCACATTGTGAGCAGGAGAAAGAACATCGTTGTGGTAAAAAGCGAAAGCATGGAGGTGTTAAATACAGTTTTTTTGTCCTTTGCCTCTTGCGAAAAGCGAAAATATGCCGTTTCCATGCCGTAAGTGAGCATTATCATAAGGAAAGAGACGTATGCATACAGCTCCGAAACCACTCCGTAGCGGTCTGCCGTGAGCGAATAGGTGTAAACAGGAACCAAAAGGTAGTTTAGAAATCTTCCCACTATGGTTGGTATTCCGTAAATGGCGGTTTGCCCTGCCAATTTCTTCAAATCTCCCATTTTGTCTTAGTTTTTGGTGTTATCTTTTGAAATAATAAGTCAATCCTATGTTGAATGACGATGAGCTAATCTTGTTTTCAGTGCCTTTATTGAGGTTTGCAAGACCTGTTTTCCACATCATGTCCAAGCCAAAGCCTGCAATTCTGAAACCAAAACCAGACACCAATCCCACATCGTGAGCAGAGAATGTATCAAAGCTCAGTCCCGTCGATTTGAAATCGGCATCGAAACAATAATCATAAAACATTCCCAATCGGAAATCAACTCCCACAGCTTCTTTGAGAGGAGTTTGCAAGACAAATACAAGAGGTAGTGATAGCTTTGTTTGACTTATCTGTCCTTCTGCCCTTTTTGTTTTGTCTCTTTGCACACTCACCGACAGTCTGAGAGCATATATTTTGTTGAAATTGTATTGTGAGAAAAGATTTGCCTGATACATATTGCCGTTTCTTCCGGTTATGTTTCCGAAGTGATAATTCTGACAAGCAGAACCATACCCTGCCCCTACACCGAAGGCAAATCGCGATGATTTGTTGCTGTGTCGGCTTGCTATCTTGCCCGAAAATGTGAGTGAGGGGCTGTTTGCGGCTTCACAAATCAGATTATAAAGAAACGAAGACAGCTTTTCCATGCCTTGATAGTCTATTTTGTCTGCCGTGTCTTCGGGTTTGTGATATGGAGACTTTGTTCCGGTTGTAAAACTTATCGAAGGGATTTGACGTTTGGCAAAAGAAGTGAAATCCGAATCGGTAAACACCGACTTGTCAAGGCTTTTGACAGAGAGTTTCAGAGCGTTTGTGTTGGCTTTTTCAAACAATTCTTCCCAGTTTTTGAGCATCCCCACTCCCGAAACATTTAATTCGCCCTCTTTAAGCCAGCCTACCATATCTAAGTTGAGCATCAGCTTGATTTGTGAGGCGTTTTGAGCAAATAAAGGGTCGGAAGCAAAGTATTCAGAGCCGCATAAGCCCACTTCTTCGGCATCAAAAGCCACCAATATGACGTTTCTTTTGATTGAAGTTGCGTTTTGAGAGAACAAGCGTGCAATTTCCAACAACATTGCAGTACCCGAAGCGTTGTCATCGGCTCCATGGTAAATCTCTTCTTTGCCATTTTTGAGCTTTGTTCCCAAGTGGTCGTAATGAGCTCCGACAACAATGTATTCGTTTGAGGGTTCGGAAGATTTTATCAAAGCAGCAATGTTTGCAGACTTTCTTCCATTAACCTCAAAGTTCTGTCTGAGAGTTGTAAGCCCTGAGTTTACAAAGCTGTTTATGATATAATTTTGAGCTTTTCGGCTTTCCGGCGTTCCATAATACCTACCCTGCAAACTATCACTGCTCAATACTTCCACATCATGCCTTATTTGGGAAATATTCTGAGCATTTGAAACCATTGCAAGCAGACTTGTAACAATGATTAAAGCTATTCTTTTCATTATATTTCGGTGTTATTTTATCTATTTCAAATCTTGATTTTTCAACTCTTCAAGCTATCAAAATAAAACGGCGTTTCACAAAAATAAAACGGCGTTTTGCCACACTGAAACGCCGTTTTAGTACTGACAAAACGCCGTTTTGCGAAATGCACTCCTTATTCTAAATTCAAATTGCTGTTTTTCAATGTTTTTAATGACCTATTCTTCTACTTTATCACGTGAAACATTTTGCTCTTTTCTTATTTGTATCTTCTGACAAACTCTTTGAGTAAATTACAAAAGTCTATGTGCTTTGTGAAAGAAAGTTCCTTTCCGTTGTCATGCACACTGTGATATTCATTGTACTCACAGCCGTAAGTGAAAAGAAAATGTGCTGCAACACCTTTTTGAACAAAAGGACAATGGTCGCTATTGCAACTCTCCTCTCCCAATACCACTTTGCTGAACCAATGATTTTCCGAATTTATTTCTTGCAACAACTCTCCTGCACGACGTTCTTTCTGACCATTTATCACAGCCACTCCCGTAGAACCTGTTCCCACCATATCCAAATTAAACAAGAACTTGACATTTTGAAGGTTTATCAAAGGGTTTTCGGCAGCTACGGTAGAGCCCACAAGACCTATCTCCTCCCCTGTTACAAATATGAAAACAATCGAATATTCCGCAGGATTGGAAGCATAATACTTTGCCAAATCAAGAAGAACGCTTACACCGCTTGCGTTATCATTTGCTCCGGGAAAGTAAGTCTGTCCAATCTTTCCGAGATGGTCGTAATGGGAAACAAAAACAAAAGTGCTGTCAGGGTATTTTGTTCCTTCAACTCTTGCCCATACATTTTGAGATTGGTAATGTGGTTGAAAATCTGCTTCAATCGACAAAGCAAGATAGTCAATTTTTTTTTCTATCGGCTTTCCGCTCAGTTGCAAAAGAGGAAATTTCCAAGAATTTCTGCCGATTGAGTATTGTATTTTGTCATATCCCTGCACTATTGCAAGCTGAGGATTTATTCCTTCGGCACTTAACTTCCTCAAAAATACCACTATATCATAATAAGATAGCTCTCCGATATTGAAAACCAATGTTTTAGATGCAAGTTTTTCTCTTTTTATCTTATCTAAAGAGGCTTTGGTGCTGAAAACAAAGGGTTTAACATTATTCAACTCCACATTGCACGAAGGCGAAAAACCTGCAACAAGAAATTCTTCGCCAAGTTGCAGTGTCTTTTTTCCCTTTCCGAGTGTCAAAAAGGCGTCTTTAATGTTGTTTACGCAAATCTCAACCGGCTGAAAACCATTGTCTCCAAGCAATTCCACCTTATTTTTGGTCAGCTCTCCCCTGATAAAATCGGCAGCTCTCCTATCCCCTTGGTCCTGATAGGCTCTTCCTGCCATAAAAGGGCTCGTCAAAGTATCCTTACAATAAATGGCATAGTTGTAAGACTGTGAAAACGAACTGAAACCAACTAACAACAATACTAAAAAGCATATTTTTCTCATAACTCCACATTTGAATTTATTAAATACCTGTCATTATTCCATTGAGACTTCCAAACGCTGTCGCAAATCACCCTACCCTCTCTATCTAAGCTCCTTTGAGATTTATCTTTAGCAATTATTTTTGCACAACCTTTTGAAATCAAACTACTTATACTATCAAATACAATGCTGTTTTTTTGCTTTCCCATTCTCGAAAACAAGTTCAAACCAACCTCATTGTTGTATTCGTCCATTTCTCTTCCTGCAAAATCATAACCCGAAAGCGGTGTTGTTTCAAAAACATATTGATTGTAATTCTCATAAATAAGACCTATCCTCCTCGATTTTGGAATTCCTATTTCACAAGCAAGAGAATACATCCAAAAAACGTGTCTGAAAGCGTCATATCGACTTCCTTCCACATTGGTTTCAAACAAGCCCGATTTGTAAAGGCTGTCCATTGTGTTCATAACCCTATCCGATATGCTCAATGCTTTTTTTACCGATTTAATATTTTGAACTGCCCACACCTTATCTTGAAAACTCATCGAACGATTGACTTTTTCCAAAAGTGATTTATCGCTCTGAGCTTCCAAAGTAAGGCTTTGAAAAATCAAAACAAAGGAGAAAACCAAAATTACGCACTTTTGCACTCTCTTAAACATGGTCTTAAAGGGCTGAAATTTCAAAAAAATCAAGCCGATTGGTCAGTGGCTTGATTTTTTTGAGAATATAATGTTAAAAAAGCAACATTTTTTTCGATTTTTTTGAGATTAAACATCAATGGTTCAATGTTTTAGCAGTACGAAAATTGTTAAATAGCAAATCCAATCAAAATTTCCCTATTTTATAATTCCGAGCTGTTTTGATATGTCCAACATTCGATTTATAGGTTTTTCGGCTTGAAAAATCAAATCTTCGCTCAAAATTATCTCATTGTTCTCTTTTTCGAGCGTATCGAGAACTTTTTCCATTGTGTTGAGCTTCATGTGTCGGCAATCGTTACAAGCACAACTTTCGTTTTGCGTTACAATTATAAATTCCTTGTCCGGATTGTCTTGTTGCAACTTATGAGTAATACCCGATTCGGTTGCCACCAAAAAGCGTTTTGATTTTGAAGAAGCAATATACTTTATCATTGCCTGAGTTGAGCCTACAAAATCTGCAAGTTCCAATACCGCAGGATTACATTCGGGATGTGCCACCATTGTTGCGTCAGGATTTTGTTGCTTCATCTTCAAAACGTGTTCGGCAGTAAGTAATTCATGAACTTCGCAACTGCCGTTCCACAAAAGCATATCTCTTCCGGTTATTCTGTTTATGTATCCTCCGAGATTTTTGTCGGGAGCAAATATAATTTTTTCATCTTTCGGCAAAGAATTTACTATTTGCACTGCATTGCCTGAGGTACATATTATGTCGGAAAGGGTTTTAATTTGAGCAGAACAGTTAATGTATGAAATAACCGTGTGGTTAGGATGTTGTTCTTTAAACAATTTGAAATCATCATACGGACATGAATCTGCCAATGAACAACTTGCATTCATATCAGGGATTATTACTTTCTTGTTTGGGTTGAGTATTTTGGCAGTTTCACCCATAAAGTGAACACCACAAAACATTATTATGTCAGCTTGGGTTTCTTTTGCCTTTTGAGCAAGATTTAAACTATCCCCAATATAATCTGCTATATCTTGTATTTGTGGTATTTGATAGTAATGAGCAAGTATTACCGCATTTTTTTCTTTTTTCAATGCAAGTATTCTCTCCCTGATTTCATCTCCTTTTGTAAACATATATCTTTTACTAAATCTTATTGTTATTGTTATATCTCTGTTGATTGTGTTGAAAACATGTTCTTGTCAAGTTTCAACCTGCAAAATTACTACTTTTTATCAACAAATCAAACCCATTTATTGACATTTGAAGACTTTACATATCAGTATTTTAAGCCTATTTTCAACAAATGGTTGATAATCTTGCTTGTTGAAAACACCGATTTGAGATTTCGCTATGCAGATTGGTTAAAAAAATCGTTCGTTTTTTGTGAAAAAATCGGCTTTAATCAACATTCAAAACTTATCAACAATTTGATTTTACGCTTATCAACAGACTTATTATCGACTTTTCAACAATGGAGTTAAATTTGTAAGGTATTGAAATCAAGATTGTTAAATATAGTGGTTTGTTTCTGTATAACCAAACGCCGTTTCGCCTGAATTAAAACGCCGTATTATTTTGCCAAAACGGCGTTTCGGCGTAGCAAAACGGCGTTTTATTTTCTGTCTTTCGGCTTGTCAAAAAAACTACTTCACCGATAGATGAAAATTTTTCCAAAGTTTGAAAAGAGCAAAGGGGATTTTTAGTTCGAAAACAAGGGATTTTGCCGAGATTTTATGTGGTGTTTATGATTTGTTTCTTCCTTTTTTACTACTTTAATGGGGTTTCATTGAAAAATAATTGCTACCTTTGCTCTTTGGTAGCTGCCATACCTTGCTGAACAGGGTATAAGCTGTACTGATATGATAGTTTTATCTTTAATAAATGGTTATTGTTTATGTGTAAGATTATTCCTATTGCGTGCGATCATGCAGGATTTGAATTGAAGGAGTTTATGAAGCAGCAACTTACCAAAAGGGGCTTTGAGATTAAGGATATGGGTACTTATTCTGCTGAAAGTGTGGATTATCCGGACATGATTCACCCTTTGGCAAAGGCTGTCGATAATGGTGAGTTTGAGTTTGGTATCATTATGTGCGGAACTGCAAATGGTGTTTCGATGGTTGCAAACAAGTATCAAAAGGTAAGGTGCGCTCTTTGTTGGAATGAGGATATTGCAAAGCTCGCAAAACAACACAATAATGCCAACATAATTGCACTTCCTGCAAGATTTGTTTCGCCTCAGGAGGCATTAAATATATTTGATGCTTATTATAATGCTGAATTTGAGGGAGGAAGACACCAAAGAAGGATTGAAAAAATTCCTGTTAAGTAGCTTTTGATTTGATTTTATGAACACAAAGGAGTACAAAACTTTCTTATCGGACTGTAAAGAGAGTATCGATTGGTCTGAAATGGATTTATCTTTTGATACTACTTCGGATTTGGCTCACGAAGTGTTCAAAAATCCTCGTCAGGCTTGCCTCAAAGCCTCCGAATTGAGAAGAAAATTCATTGATAACATCGATGAAAATCTCCTTGTGTTTGAAAGAAAATTTTCTGATAATAAGGGAATTGTACATTGGTGCGTTGCATACGACGATTTTCTTGACGGTCTTTTTTCTCTTTTGAAGTCAAAGAAGGTGAAAGCGGTAAACACTTTTTCATCTGCTTTTAACATTGAGTTGGGACTTGATGATGCTTTGTTGCAAGAGAATATTTCGACGGTGGCAACTGATAATTATTGTTCAATATTTGAACCCTCTTTGGGAATTGTAAACTCCGGAAGTCTGTTTTCGGTTTTCAATTCTGCGTTTGACATGGAGCTTGTGATGGGTTCAAAATTGAAGATTTTTATTCTTCCAATCCACAAGTTTATATGTAATTTGGCAGATCTGGAACTCTTTTCTCATATTTTGTCTGTGTATAGAGATAATGTTGATTTTCCGTTTCTTTCATCTGTATTTACGCCTCAGGCACTCAATTCAGATTGTGAAACTCACCTGTTTTTGATTGATAACGGCAGGAGCAGCCTTCTGTCTCTCAAAGAACAAAGAAAGGCTCTTTTGTGCATAGATTGTGGTGCTTGTAAGAGAGTTTGCCCTGTTTATCGCACAATAGGAGAAAAGCCCTACAACAATGTTTTTACCGGACCGATAGCAAATGTCATTCTTCCTTTTATTGAGAACTATGATAGCTACAAACATTTGAGTTTCAATTCTGTATTGTGCGGAAATTGTTCAAAAGTCTGTCCTATGAATATTCCTTTGAGCGATTTGATGGTCGAAAACAGAAAGTTTTTCTTTGAAAACAAAATAATGGATTGGTCTGACGGAGTGTTGGCTTTGAGGTTGAAGAAGCTGCTTTTGTCTCGCAAAAAGATGAATGAAAGTCCTTGGAAAAAGAAACAAAGACTTAATTGTACGATAGGTGTTTCTGTCCTCAAATCTAAGTATTCTCCTCAGTTTGCAAAGGAGAGTTTTAACCTTATAGCAACAAAACAACAAACAGAATAGGCAATGGATTTTGATATTAACGTCATAAAAAACGAAGAAAAGTTGATAGAGCTTATCAAAAGCGATAGGGTAGGGGAGTTTACTTGTCTGATAGATGCTTTGAGTTGCCTTGACGTTAATTCGGATTTGGAAAAACAAGAGCTTTTGAGCCTTATTCCTCACTTGGAACTTACTTGTCTGTCTCCTACAGACCATAGGGAACAAATCAAACGATTGTTTGACAACACGGACTTTGATTTTTTTGGAACAACTTACAGAGTTGCAGGTGTTTGCAGCTTTACCAACCTTCTTGATTTGATGAATGAATACAATGGGTCGAAGAGGGTGAAAAATGTTGTGGTCGCTGCCGGATTTCCTCACTCACAAATGCCTCTTGAAGCCAAGAAAGAAGAGGTCAGATATGCAATCGACCATGGTGCAGACGAGATAGATATTTGCTTGAACAGGGCTTTGTTTCTCTTTGGTAATCAAACCAAAGCCGCAGAAGAAATTTCAGATTTGAAAGACTTGATTGTATGTCGCAGGAGAGAAGTTGTGCTGAAAGTTATTTTGGAAACGGGAGAGTTACAGACGCTTTCCAATGTGTGGAGGGCTTCTTTGCTTGCACTCAAAAGCGGAGCTGACTTTATAAAAACCTCTACCGGCAAAATATCTTGCGGAGCCGATGTATATTCTGCTTCTGTCATGCTTTTGGCTCTGAGAGAGCATTATCGCAAAAGCGGGATTATTAAAGGATTAAAGGTTGCCGGAGGAATAAGAGAGCCTTTGGAAGCTGTCAAATATAAGAGATTGTTTGAGTATTTTGTAAGTGATAACATCAAATTGGGAAATAATTTCCGTATTGGTTGCAGTCGGTTGTTCGATGCTCTCAAATCGGAAATTCAAAAATGAGAATTGAAGAAAAAAATAATAAGTAATATATGAAACAATTACGTTCTAAATTAGCTCGGTATCAAGAACCGCAAAGGGTAAAAGCCTTGGGTGTTTATCCGTATTTCAGACCTATTGAAAGCGAACAAAATACCGAAGTGGTAATGCATGGAAAAAGGGTATTGATGTTTGGTTCGAATAGTTACTTGGGCTTGACCAATCACCCTAAAATCAAGCAGGCAAGTATTGAAGCGATAAAAAAATACGGTACAGGCTGTGCCGGTTCGCCTTTTCTCAACGGAACGTTGGACATTCACATCGAGTTGGAAGAAAAACTTGCCGACTTTGTAGGAAAAGAAAAGGCAATAGTTTATTCGACAGGCTTTCATACCAACATAGGAGTAATACCTACGATTGTGGGAAGGGGAGATTATATCATAGGAGACGAACTTAACCATGCTTCAATAGTGGAAGGACGCCGTCTTTCGTTTGCTTCTTATCTCAAATATAAGCATAACGACATGGAGTCTTTGGAAGCCGTTCTCAAAAAGATACCTTACGAGAGTACAAAGTTGATTGTAATGGACGGAGTGTTCTCTATGGAGGGAGATATTGCCAAGTTGCCCGAAATAGTCGTCCTTGCAGACAAATATAACGCTTCTGTGTATGTTGATGAGGCTCACAGTTTGGGAGTTTTTGGTCAAGAGGGACGCGGAATATGCAATCATTTTGGTTTGACAGACCGAGTTGATTTGATAATGGGTACATTCAGCAAATCACTTGCAACAATTGGTGGCTTTATTGCAACAGATGCCGAAACGATTAACTTTTTGAAGCATCATTCTCGCTCATATATTTTCTCGGCTTCAATTTCTCCTGCTGCAACTGCAAGTGTCATTGCAGCCTTGGACGTAATCAAGCAAGAGCCTGAGCGGATTAAAAATCTCTGGGAGATAACTAACTATTCGCTTTCGGCGTTCAGAAGCCTCGGATTTGAGATAGGAAATACCCAAACGCCGATAATACCTTTGTACATAAGGGATATGGATAAGACATTTGCTATCACACAAGAGTTGTATGAGCAGGGAGTGTTTGTCAATCCTGTAATTCCGCCTGCGTGTTCGCCTGATGATACTTTGATTCGTTTTTCTCTCATGGCAACTCACACAAAGGCTCAGATAGATGAGGCTGTCGAAAAACTGACTGCCACATTCAAAAAGTATGAAATAATAAGATAGAAGAGCATTATTTGAAACGATGAGTGATATAACTATTAAAGAAGTATCTGCTAAGAAAGATTTTAGAGAGTTTTTGAGGTTTCCGTACAGTTTGTTCAAAGATGACAAGATGTGGGTGCCGCCTTTGATAGCTGACGAGAAGACTACGTTTAACAAAAAGAAGAATCCTGCTTTGGAGTTTTGCGATTACAAAATCTTCATGGCATATCGAGACGGTAAAGCAGTAGGTCGTATTGTCGGAATAATAAACCGCAAATCCAATCAGATTTGGAAAGAAAACAGGGTGAGGTTCGGCTGGTTCGACTTTGTGAATGATACTGATGTTTGTAAGGCTTTGCTCGATGCTGTTGCAGATTGGGGAAAGCAAAACGGCATGAATGAGATTGTAGGTCCGATGGGATTTACCGATATGGACAAAGAGGGAATGATGGTTGAGGGCTTTGATGTAGATTGTCCTATGTCTTGCTACTACAATCCTTCGTATTATCCGCTCTGCATAGAGAAATTATACTACACAAAGGAGGTTGATTGGATTCAATACCAAATTCCGGCAAACCAACCGGTGCCTGACAAAGTTCATCGTATCAATGAAATGATTAAAAACAAGTATGACCTGAGAGTTGTTGAGGGTTTGAGTGCAAAACAAATGGCAAAACGTTATGGTGCAAAGCTTTTTGACACCATCAACGAGGCTTTTGCAGACTTGTTTGGTTATGTTCCGTTGAACGAAGAGCAAAAGAAATTCTACATCAGTCAGTATTTCCCTTTCCTCGATAAGCGTCTTATTTGTTTAGTAGTCGATAACAACGATGAGGTTGTGGCTTTCGGAGTGTCGATGCCGTCTTTGAGCAATGCTTTACGCAAGTGTAAGGGTAGGCTGTTCCCATTTGGCTGGGTTCATCTCTTGAAGGCATTGAAGAACTTCGAGAACATAGACCTTTATCTTAATGGAGTAAAACCTCAATGGCAGAACAAGGGAATACATTCTATTTATTATGCCGAAATGAATAAGCAATATATCAAGCTCGGTTCAAAAATGGCAATCGCAAATCCTCAGTTGGAGACCAATCAAGCGGTAAATATTTGGGAAAAATACGACAGCCGCATTGCAATAAGGAGAAGGGCTTACATCAAAACAATAGAATAGAGATATGAAAAAGGTTTTGGTAACGGGAGCAAGCGGATTTATCGGCAGTACTCTTATTGACAGATTGCTCGCTTTGGGAAATTACGAAGTGTATGCAGGAGTGAGGGCAAAATCGAGCCGAAAATATTTGCAGGATAGTCGTATCAAGTTTATCGATCTTGCATTGTCTGATCCGACTTCCCTCAAACAACAGTTGGATAGAGAACAATTTGATTGCATCTTTCATTTTGCGGGTTTGACAAAGGCAAAGCGTCCCGAAGATTTTGATAAGGTCAATTTCGGACTTACAAAAAATCTTGCAGATGCAATAAATCCGCAAACGACTAAGCTGATTTTCCTTTCGTCTTTTGCTGCTCATGGTCCGGCAGAGGAGGTCAATTTCTCAAAGGCAAAAGTTAGCGACGAGAATAAGCCGAACACAGCATACGGTCGCTCAAAACTCAAAGCAGAAGAGTATATCAATGCCAATTTTAAGGGCAAATATGTCATTCTTCGCCCGACAGGAGTTTATGGTCCACGTGAAACAGATTATTTTGTCTTCTTCCAAACCATTGATAATCACATAGAACCATACCTTGGCTTCGTTCCGCAACACTTGACTTTCATTTACTCGAAAGATTTGGTCGAGGTGTGCATCAAAGCCTTCGAAAGCGATATTTCAGGCAAGACTTACTTTGTTAGCGATGGCAAGATGTATTTGGATTCGGAGTATGCGGCAATCTCAAAGCAGGTCTTGAACAAGAAAACTATCAAACTGAAATTTCCTCTCTTCATTGTCAGATGGATTTCCTGCTTCTTGGACGCTTTCGGAGGGCTTATCGGCAAACAATTTACCCTAAACAAAGACAAATACTCCATTTTGGCTGCAAGAAATTGGGATTGCGACATAGAAGAACTCAAAAAAGACTTGCAATTTGAGCCTCAATACGATTTGCAAAGGGGAGTGGAGGAGACAATAGCTTGGTACAAACAGGAAAAATGGTTGTAAAAATTTGCTAAATCTTGCTTTTGAACCAAACTTTATGAGCTTTGAATTGTATCATTCTGTGAAAAAGAGGGGCAAACACTGCTTTTCTGCCAAGGCAGCGAAGTTTTGTTTGCTTGCCGGAGTGAATTTAATTTTGGTTTGTGCCTCGGGCTGCGGAAAATCCGACACATCAAACCTGCAAAAAGATGATACAAAAATGGAAATAGTACATTTGAGCCAATCTGGCTTTGAACAAATGTTCGGAAGCTACGATTTTCAAAACCGAACCTTTGCCTACTCGGGGCAAAAGCCTGCAATAGTCGATTTTTACGCCTCATGGTGCGGTCCTTGCAAGATGTTGTCACCCGTTTTGGAAGACTTGGCAGTCGAATACAAGGACAAAATCAATATTTACAAGGTCGATGTCGATGCGGAACAAAATTTGGCTGCAATGCTTTCAATTCGTAGCGTCCCAACACTGCTGTTTATTACCACAAAAGGGGAGGTGAGAGCTGTTCAGGGAGCAATCCCGAAGTACGAATTGGCAAAATTGATAGACACTTTCCTCTTGTCAAATCCTCAAAAGTAGAAACCCTCCTTTCAAATATCACAATTTTGCGGCAAATTTCGCCGCTTTTTTTGTTTGTAAGCCTTTCTTTTTACACTGATTTGCAGATTAACGTGAGTTCGATGAAATATAACTCATTGAACTCACGTTAAAAAAGCAGATGAAAATGAATAAAATAAAGATTTTTAGTTTGATTGCAGTATTTACTGCTTTATTTGTGGGCTTTGAAAAATTGAATGCACAAGATGTAAGTAAGTTTAAATGCCTTAAAACCTTGGAAGGACATTCATATTATGTCTATTCCGTAGCATATAGTCCCGATGGCACAAAAATAATCAGCGGTTCAAGTGATAATACCATTAAGATATGGGATGCAAACACAGGACAATGCCTAAAAACCTTGGAAGGACATATAGAACCTGTCCTTTCCGTAGCATATAGTCCCGATGGCACAAAAATAATCAGCGGTTCAAGTGATAATACCATTAAGATATGGGATGCAAACACAGGACAATGCCTTAAAACCTTGGAGGGACATTCATGGGATGTCAATTCCGTAGCATATAGTCCCGACGGCACAAAAATAATCAGCGGTTCATTTGATAATACCATTAAGATATGGAATGCAAACACAGGAGAATGTCTTAAAACCTTGGAGGGACATTCAAGTTATGTCTGGTCCGTATCATATAGTCCCGATGGCACAAAAATAATCAGCGGTTCAGGGGATACAACCATTAAGATATGGAATGCAAACACAGGAGAATGCCTTAAAACCTTAAAGGGACATTCAGAAACTGTCTATTCCGTAGCATATAGTTCCGACGGCACAAAAATAATCAGCGGTTCAGGGGATAAAACCATAAAGATATGGGATGCAAACACAGGAGAACGCCTTAAAACCTTAAAAGGACATTCAGAACCTGTCTTTTCCGTAGCATATAGTTCCGACGGCACAAAAATAATCAGCGGTTCATGGGATAATACCATAAAGATATGGGATGCAAACACAGGACAATGCCTTAAAACCTTAAAGGGACATTCAGATGATCTCGAATCCGTAGCATATAGTCCCGATGGCACAAAAATTATCAGCGGTTCAGATGATCCAACCATTAAGATTTGGGGAGAGGAATAAGCTCTCTATATATAAGGTAAAGGAAAACGAGCGTTCGACCTGCTTTTGCATTTGCGAACGCTCGTTTGGTT
>SAMEA3663271__coassemble_75_pt1 | contig 69868 bp, 57 predicted proteins | sample SAMEA3663271__metabat2_low_PE_004 | metagenome-assembled genome bin SAMEA3663271 (sample SAMEA3663271) | pig gut metagenome | biome: pig gut; feature: pig-associated habitat; material: faeces | place: China | collected 2013
ACATGACGAGCGAAACTTACGAATTGTCAGTTGCAAACATGACAAGCGGCGTTTACTATATCAGAGTTATCGGAACTACTTCAACCCACACACAAAAATTGATTGTTGAGTAAGCAATTAATAAATAAAATTTCTTCATTAAGGGGCGAAACTTTCGGGTTTCGCCTCTTTTTTTGTGCTGTTTCCAAGCCCCAAACAGCAAGAGTTTACACCCTTGCAGATAGTTGATTTTCAAACTCTTCATTTCGTTCCGAATAGAATGGCGTTTCGTTACTGTCAAAACGCCGTTCTATTTTCGCAAAACGGCGTTTCGTCAGAATAGATCGGCGTTTTGATTTTGCGAAACAGTATTGCTATCCGTCAAAGGTGCAAAAAAATAGCAAAAATCGAAAAATCATAGAAAATAATCGCTAATTTTGCAAAGACAAACGGAATATTATGAATTATACAGACGACGAAACATACAAACGTATTCACTTTGCCGTCATGGCAATAGAAAGCGGCGCTCGCAGATTGGGCATTTCGGGAAAGGAAATGCACGATAGGTTGCAAAAACAAGGATTGATACATCGCCGACTTATCAATCGGTATGAGGAACTTCATACTCAAAGTCTCGACTATGTGGCAGATGACATTAGTGAGACCTTATTAAACTGGGAGGCGGAGGTATGATTACACTATTTCACGGGTCTTACATATCAGTTCAAGCCCCTCTTGTAAAGTTGGGAAGAAAGAAAGTGGATTTCGGACAAGGATTTTACCTTACCAACCTTCGCAAGCAAGCTGAGTCGTGGGCAAAAACAATAGCTGAAAGGAAAGGTCGCAACACTCAACCTGCGGTTTCGACTTTTTTGTTTGATTACGATGCCGCAAAATCTGCCGGATATAGGATAAAGGTATTTGAGAGTTACAATCTTGAATGGATTGAATATGTGATGGATTGCCGAAAAGGCGGAACAAAACAAATGCAATATGACATTGTTGAAGGCGGTGTGGCAAACGATAATGTCATCGACACTGTCGAAGACTATGAAAACGGAATTATTACCACCGAACAAGCATTGGGACAACTAAAATATAAGGATGTAAATCACCAGATTTGCATCTTAAATCAAGACGTTGTCGATAAATACCTCAGATATATTTCGTCCGAAACGCTAAAAATGGAGGATTGACAGATGAGAGATACCGTACTTTGGCGAAAACAGAGCCGAATAATCATGAAGTTGGCAGATGCTCTACAAATTGATGCCGAGAAAGCTCTTGACCTTTTCTATTCCACAAAGGTATATCAACACTTATCTAACCCCAAATATGGTCTGCAAGTGATGAGTGATGATTATATTTTGGAAGAATTGATAGACGAATTGAGGGATACGAGTGCAAATGTTTCCGACAACAAAGAATAACAAGGAGTTCTAATAAGCGTAAAAGGAGAAATAGAAAACAGAAAAACGGTGTTCACAAGGCTTGCGAACATCGTTTTTCTGTTTGGCAAAAGGGCTTTGCTATCAGAGGGTTTGGGCTATCAGACGCTCTACTATGCGGCACATCTTGTTACCTGCTTTTGCAACTCCTTCAAGTACTTCTTCGTGTGTGCAGTCTTGCTGATTGTCTTCTCTGAATACGTTGCTTATCACGCTCATACCAAATACTCTCATGCCGCTGTGTGAGGCGACTATCACTTCGGGAACGGTACTCATGCCGACTGTGTCTGCCCCTATGGTGCGAAAGTATTTGTACTCGGCAGGGGTTTCAAAGCTCGGTCCTGTTGTTCCTATATATACGCCTTCTCGAAGTGTGATACCAAGTTCTCGGGCTATCGTTTTGGCTTTGTCTCTCAGTTGTTTGTCATAGACGGTACTCATTGGCGGAAAGCGTACTCCGAGCCTTTCGTCGTTTGGTCCTATCAAAGGATTTGGCATTGTGTTGATATGGTCTTTGATAATCATTATGTCGCCTGTTTCAAACTCAGGATTGACCGCTCCCGAAGCATTGGTTACTATAAGCACTCTAACTCCCAAGGCTTTCATCACTCTGACGGGAAAGGTTACTTGTTGCATTGAGTAGCCCTCATAGTAGTGAAACCTGCCCTGCATACAGACGATTTGTTTGTTTGCCATGGTGCCGAAAAGCAATTCGCCTTTGTGTCCTTTGACTGTCGAAAGCGGAAAGTTGGGAATGGATTTGTAGCTTATTCGTCGGGCGATGTTCATTCCCTCTGCAAAGTTGCCCAAACCGCTACCGAGTATCACTCCTATTTGTGGTAGTTCGTCGATTTGTGATTTGAGGTATTCTGCAGTTTGATTGATTTTATCGTACATAGGTCTTGTTTTATTTGGTTTATGATTGTCTGATTGTTTTGCGGATATTGGCTGATTGTTGTCTCTATTGGCAAAACATAGAGCGGAAGGGGGAAGTGCAAAAGGCGGCTTGCGTCTTTTTCGGTGGTAAGGAGTATGGTGTTTTCGGTTTTTGTGCTTTCGTATATGGTTGTTATTCGCTTTATGTCTTTGTTTGAAAAGGCGTGGTGGTCGCCAAAAATTATGGTTTGCAAAAGGTGTGTTTGCGATTTGAGGTGTTCGACAAGTGGTTTGGGGTTTGCTATGCCGCTTATCAAGATTACCTCATGGGTTTTGAGGTCGGTCGTTATGTTTTTGTTGTCTGCAAGATAGGGGTCTTTGTAGCAAATGTGCGAAAAGAAGACTTTTTGATTTGGAAGGGGGTCTATGCGGCCGACAAAGTCTTTCTGCTGTTGCAAATCTATATGAGGACACTTGGTTATCACAATATAGTCGGCTCTCTTGCTGCCTTGGGGGTATTCTCTCAAAAGTCCGAACGGCATGACCTTGTCTGAGAAAAACGGTCGCGAGTATTCACTCAGCAGTATGTTGATGTCTCTTGATACATAGCGGTGTTGATAGGCATCGTCGAGCAAAACAAGGTCTATTTGAGGGTAGTACCTTTCTATGTGTTCGATTGCGGTGTTGCGGTCTTTGCAAACCACAAATAAAACCTGCGGAAACTTTTTTGACATCTGCAAGGGTTCGTCTCCAAACTCCTCTGCCGTGCCATTGGGGCTTACTATTTGCAATCCTTTGCTCTTTCTGCCATAGCCTCTCGAAACAACTGCAATGTTATATTCGGAACTGAGGTTTGTGAGAAGGTGTTCGACAAAGGGGGTTTTGCCCGTTCCTCCCACTTTGAGGTTGCCTACTCCTACGGTAAGCAGAGAGTGGGTCTGTGTTTTCAAAACTCCGCAATCGAAGAGCTTGTTTCTCAAATATGTAATCAAACCATACATAGGTCGAAATGTCAATTACAGTTGTTCACCCACAGATATAATCCGTCAAAATAGGTACAATAGGTATATAAAAGGCGTTTTGCGGCACTGCCCTCAAGAGGTGAACCGTCATAATAGATATATTGTGAACCGCACTTGGGACAATAGAGCAGCACATTGTTGGTTTCATCGACTTGAAGGCGACCATGGCAGTTTTTTGCAACACAAGTACGCTCAAAAGCGATAAATTCGTCCCAGCTTTTGCGAAAAACCACAACTCCTCTTGCTCCTCCCTCAAAGTATTCCCAACCTCTGTGTCCGTAATTGAGGTTGTAATACTCCGAACTCTCGGGGTCTATGTAGAAATTCACATAAGCATAGTCGGGATATTCGTCCGAACAAGACGAAAACGCAACTGCAATCATGCAAAGCAAAAGAAAACCAAGCCTTTTCATCAATCAAAAGAACGCTTACTGACCGCTGTATATTGCAGTAAGGCAGACATCTGCCACTATTTTGAGCGTTCTGCGGTCGATTTGCTCCATATCGTCTTTCAAGGTGTGCCAATAGGGGAAGAAACTGCCGGAAACATCGTTTTGAACAATGTCTATCATCGGTATTTTGGCAATTTGATTGACCCACACATGATCGTCCATTATGGGATAGGTCTTTTCGCTGACAAAAATGTCCGAATAGCCCTTTGCAGAGGCTATGTCCCAAATTTTATTCATTATTGAGGAAGCATAATACATTGATTGTGCTTCTTTGGTAAAGCGTGCGTTTTTGTATCCTACCATATCCAACAAAATGCCATAGTCTGCACGATAGAAAGGAGTGTGAGGATTTTTTGCCCAATGTTGAGAGCCAAGACACCAATCGCTTTGGTCTTCTATCTCTACGTCGGACCACTGAGGCGAACCTTGGTCTTCGAGGTCAAAAAACACTATGTCCAAGCCTTGTTTGCAGGCTTTGGTTTTGAACACTCTCGCAATCTCCATCAGAACGCCCACTCCGCTTGCTCCGTCGTTTGCTCCGAGTATGGGAGTGTGGTGATTTGCCTCTTCGGGGTCATGATCTGCCCACAGACGACTGTCCCAGTGAGCAGCCATCAGCACTCTTGTTTCGCTATCAGGGTTAAATGAGGCGATAATATTGCGTCCCTCAACCGTGTTTCCGTTCCACAGAGTGGCAGAAAAGCTCTGCACGATAACAGTGTCGGCATATTGTTTCATAAATCCAATTATATAGTCGCCACAATCTTTTGCCGCTTTGCTATTTGGCACTCTCGGACCAAAATCACACTGTGCCTTCACATAAGCATAGGCACTGTCGGCACTAAATTGAGGTATATCTATCTTGGAATAGTCCTCCGTTGTGCCGACAGAAGTGCTTTGTTTTTTGCCACAAGAAAAGCATAGTGTCAAAACGGCTGCAAACATCAACAAAATTCCGACTTTCTTTGTTTGGTTCATCGTTTTTATCTTTTTAATGGACAATTTGTCTAATCTAAGCTCCAAGTTGCTCCTTCTTTTCCGTCTTTGATTGTGATGCCTGCCTTTGCAAGGGCGTCTCTTATCATGTCGCTCTTTGCCCAGTCTTTGTTTGCTCTTGCTTGGCTGCGAAGTGAGAGGATTACATCCATCAAAGAGTTTATCAAGTTGGCAGAATTGTCGGTTTGTTCGCTTTTCATTCCGAGTATATCGCCAAAAATGGTGTCAAAGTCGGCTTTCAAGCGTTCTTTGTCTTCTTGTGTGAGGGTTTCTTTCTTGTCTGAGACAAGGTTTATCAAGCGTGAGGCTTCAAACATCTCGGCTATGGCAACCGGTGTGTTGAAATCGTCGCACATTGCTTCGATACATTTTGAAAAGACTGCATCAAAATCGACGCTCGAGGTGTTTGAAACCGGCAATGTGTCAATTTTTTTCTGTGCTTCAAAGAGTTTTTTCATTCCCTTTTCGGCTGCCGTAAGTGCTTCGTTGGAAAAGTCGAGAGTCGAGCGATAGTGTGCCTGCAAAATGAAGAAACGAATCGTCATCGGGCTGTATGCCTTGTCCAACTTTTCGTGTTCTCCTGCAAAAAACTCATTGAGAGTTATGAAGTTGCCGAGGCTCTTTCCCATCTTTTGACCTCCGATTGTTATCATGTTGTTGTGCAACCAGTATTTGGCAGGTTCGCAACCAAAAGCACAGACACTTTGAGCTATTTCGCTCTCATGGTGCGGAAAGAGCAAGTCTAAGCCTCCTCCGTGTATGTCAAATTGTTTTCCGAGGTACTTTCTGCTCATTGCAGTACACTCTAAATGCCAGCCGGGAAAGCCTTCGCTCCAAGGAGAGGGCCAACGCATTATGTGTTCGGGCGATGCTTTCTTCCAAAGTGCAAAATCGGCAGGGTTTCTTTTTTCGCTTTGTCCGTCCAACTCCCTTGTGTTGGAAATCATTTCGTCAATCACTCTGTGCGAAAGTATGCCATACTTGTGGGTTTCGTTGTTATATTTGTTCACATCGAAATATACACTTCCCTCACTGATGTATGCATAGCCTTTTTCGAGCAATGTTTGAACGATCTCTATCTGTTCGATGATGTGTCCCGTTGCATGGGGCTGTATGTTGGGGCGAAGAACATTCATGCTGTCCATTGCGTCCAAGTATCTCTTTGTATAGTATTGTGCAACCTCCATAGGCTCTAACTGTTCAAGCCTTGCTTTCTTTGCAATCTTGTCTTCGCCCTCGTCGCTGTCGTGTTCGAGGTGTCCGACGTCGGTAATGTTTCTCACATATCTGACTTTGTAGCCCAAAAACTTCAAAAATCTGTAAATGGTATCAAAAGTCAGTGCCGACCTTGCGTGTCCCAAGTGAGCATCTCCATAAACGGTTGGTCCGCAAACGTACATTCCCACAAAGGGTGCGTTAAGCGGTTCAAATTGTTCTTTCTTTCTCGTAAGGGTATTATAGACTACCAATTTTGAATTGCTGTTCATATTATATATATTGTTGTTTTTGTTATTCGCATTTAATCCTTTTTACCATTATTCCCACACAAAGCATCGAGATTATTCCCACAAGCAATATCACACTTGCAATATCCGACAGTTGAAGCCCTATCGGAAAAGCGTCAATGACTAAGTTTTGTGTGCCTGTCTTGACAAAGCCGAAGCATTGTTGCAACAAACAGAACAAACTTCCCAAAAGCAGCCCTGCAATGCAACCTATGGAACTCAAAGTCAGCCCGAGAGCAAAAAATATGCTCCTTATTCTCTTTTTTGATGCCCCCATGGAGGTCAAAATCTTGATGTCGTTTTGCTTTATCATCGCAAAGAGCGACACCGACCCCATTACGTTGAAACTTGCAATGAAGACAATGAAGCTCAATATGAGATAGACCGCAAGTTTTTCCGACTTTACTATTTTGAAATAGGCAGGTTCTTGTTCTAAACGGTTTTTTGCCACCATTGTTTGAGGCAAAAGGTCTTGCAATCGCTCTTTTACCCTTTCGGCATTCTCTCCCTGCTTTACAAAAACATAAAGTCCGCTCACGGTATTGGAGTCATAGTCCGACAGTTCTTGTGCAAGAGAAAGCGGAACAAAGACCGTGTTTACATCCATGTCGCCTGCGGTCATGAAACTGCCGCCATAGTTTGCCGAAACGGTGTTTATGTTCTCTTCGGGTACGATTGAGGTGGTTGCATCTTTCTTCAAGCTGCAAAACTTCAAAGACAGGTTCATGTTTTCGGCACCTCTGTCCAATCCCATGTCGAGCGAGAGTGCATAACCGAGGATTGCATTCGGGCTTTCGGCATTCCCCACATCAAACTCTCCAACTCTCATCAGGGTGTCGAAATGGTTGAAGGTGGCAAAGGCGTTTTGAGTTCCTATCAGCTCGACAACCTTTTGCGTATCGAAGAAAGTCATCATCACAGTCTCTTCAAACACTCTCACACAAGCCTCCACGCCTTTTGTGTTCTCAATTTGGCTTATGTTGATGTCCGAAACCGAAAAGGTTTTGCCCTTTCGGCTCTCGATAAGTATGTCCGGATTGGAATAAGAGAGCATCTTCTCTCCGACCGAACTGAAACCATTAAACACACTCAGCACAACAATCAATGCCATTGAGCAAACTCCAATCCCCACAAGCGATATTAAGGAAATGATATGCACAATTCCTTTGTTCTTCTTGGAAAAGAAATACCGCAATGCAACGAAAAGAGTAAACCTCATGAGATTTATTGTTTAAGCAAACGCTCTATGTTTTCGCTATAATCCAAGCTGTCGTCAATAAAGAAGCTCAAATCGGGGATTATTCTAAGCTGATGACGCTCCAAAGCCGCCAATTTCATTCTCAAAAGGGTCTTGTTTTGTTCTATCAAGGCAAAAATTTGCTCTGTTTTCGCTCCGCCCAAGGCAAATATGCTCACATAAACCTTTGCTATCGACAAATCTGCCGACACTCTTACCTTTGTGGGAGTAATCATCGCTCCCATAAACAACTTCTTTGCCTCTGTTTGAAAGATAACTCCCATATCTTTCTGTATCAGACGGGCAACCTTTTGCAATCTGTTACTATCCATATTTTGCAAAGATACAATTTCTTTCGTAAAAAGCTCCCAAAATCAGTCCAAAAACAAAAAGAGGACTTTCGCAAAGCGAAAATCCTCTCTCCAAAAATTTGAGAACTATGTTCTCAATCGACCTATTGCAAGCCTGCAATGTCCAAATTGGCTAATGTAAACTTGCAAATTTTTTGCAAAAACCGCGATTCCTGCCAAATAAAGCCACTTTTTGCTTGAAAAAATTTTTTAATTTCCTTTGCAGTAATGCGATTTTCTTGCAATTTTACCTACAATTTTGCTTTTTAATCGCAAAAAAGTTGAATACTTTTGCCTATTTTGTTTCAAGCAAACCAAAATAGCAGGTCATGAAACCTCATAGCACGTCCTGTTTTATTGAACCTCAAAAGAAAGAAACAACAACCAATGATTCAATAGGGCAAAAGCGTTCAATCTATCTTCGATTTTTGCTCTCTTTCAGCACTTCCGGCGGTTGATAATCGGATTATCAAAAAATTTTTTGCTTGATAATCCGATTATCTTGGCGTGATAATGGTATTATCGTGGGAAGATAATGGTATTATCGTGGCGTGATAATCCGATTATCAACAAGAAAAAAATTTGATAATAAGGAAATGAAATCAAAAAAAAGCCCACACCGGCAATCAATCCAAGAACTCTTCGGGATTGTCCAACTTCGACACAAGGTAAGCCCACGAAAAGCTGTCCTTTTCGAGAGTTCGAAAGGTGTATTTTTTGTTTGTCTTGTTGGTAAGTTTGTTTGAGCGAACGCAGGGGTTTATCAATCGGAAATACTTGTAGGGGCAACCAATCTTTTGAGCGAAAGCGGCCATGTCTGTTATCGTGCTGTCGATAACCACTTCCCTATATTCGAGCGGCTGATAGCAGTCTTTCTTTCTCACATTGAAACCATACTGACGAGGATTTTCCATAAGGATTTTGTAGGCGAGTATTCTGTAAACATAGCGTGAGGTTTCGCTGTTGAGGCTCAGCTCCCAATAGTTGTTGCAGTTCTGTTGCTTCATTCGCTGCCTCAAACCATTCTCGCCGCAGTTGTATGCAGCACACGCCAAAGCCCAGCTGCCAAGGCGGCTCTTCGATGCTGTGAGATATTTCACCGCAGCCTTTGTGGCTTTCGGCAAATCGTATCTTTCGTCCCACTCGTTTGTAACCTCCAAGCCGTATTCCTTTGCGGTTGTGGGCATAAACTGCCAAAATCCCGAAGCCTTTGCGGGCGAAGTAACGTCGCTCAAAGCACTTTCGGCAACGGCAAGGTATTTCAAATCGTCGGGAGCGTTCTCTTTGGCAAGCAAACGCTCAATTTCGGGCAGAAATCTGAAAGAGCGTTTCAAGATTAGGAAAGTCGAATTGTGCTGATACATTATCGAAGTAAGCTCTCTGTCCAAAGCCTCCCTGACAAACACATTGTCAAGCGGCACACTCTCGCCGCAAAGAGTGAGACTTTCGGGCAAAGGTGCCGAAAAGTGATGCAGATGTTGCGTTATCATATCCCTATACTGCTGTTCGGCAGTGGGTTTTTGCTTTGCAAAGACAAAAATCTGCAAACAAATCGTAGTGAGACTCAACACAATGGCAGCAATAGCCAAACCCAAAATCCAATTATTTCTCTTCATGCTTTTCTTCTCTGAGATTCGACTTTGCAAAGGTAGCAAATTTTGCTTTCGGTCTCTATATATAATATGGTATAATCGAGACAAAAAAAAAACGCAGGAGCGAAAGAACTCCGCTCCTGCCACAAGAAAAAAGAACTTCTTTGAAAAAGTTTTATCATTTCTCTATTTATTCGACAACAATCTTTGCCGAGTTTATAGTTTTGCCGTCGCTAACTTTTAGGATATACGCTCCCGAAGCCACATTGTTTAAGTCAAACGCTCTGTCGCTTGTCTCATAGACCTTTTGTCCCAATGCGTTATACACTTCTGTGCGAACACTCTTGCCTCCGTAAACTCTGATTGAACGGTTGTTGTTCACAACTCTTATGCTCTCTGCTTCGGCAACATCTGCTATCGAGACATTGTTCTTGGTTATCAAGAGTTTGAAACGGTCTGCGTTTTCGCCTTCTGCAATATCGGTAGTATAAACATCGCCTTGGTTCATCACAACTTCCAAAGCTCCGTCAATCAAAGTAAGAGAGTAACCCTCAGGAATGTTGTCTGCAACAATCTCCACGCTGCGACTTTCAGAGGACTTGATGTTCATTGTCGCTGTGTAGTTCGCAGAACTTACCTCCTCTTTGCAAAGCTCTATTCCGTTGCAAACCAAGTAAGGCTCTGCCACACTGCCGCTGCCAAACATCTTGTTTGCATCGTAAATGTCGTATCCTTCCGTTGCCATATCGTTTTGTGCAAACATCACAGGCACTTTGTAGCCCAGTCGAAACAGATACAGTCAAGAAATCTCTGCTTGGAGCTTTTGAACTCTTCTTTGCACCATCATTACACCATGCTCCTCTTAATGTAAAGGTGAACTCACGACTACTATACTCATTACCATCATACCCCAAATCCATATTCACAAAAAAGCCTTGTCCCGGAGTAATTACACCTCCGTCACCATAATTATAAATACTCCACCCATCACTTGATCCATCAATATTACGAGTATATATTACTCCACCTTGAATTTGTCTCTCCTCTTCTGTTGCATTATTTAGATAATATCCTATAAGTGCATCAACATAAAGGTCACGGCAAAAAGGATTTGACATTGCCATCCAACCTTCCACTTCTCCGTCTATGACATGAAAATTGATAGTTTTGCTAACAGCAATATTTCCCTGCTCATAATATGAGGTTATGGGAAGATTTATATCTTGTTCAGGAAATACGAATATGCCATCTCCGGCAGAGACTTCCGAAGAATAATTGAGATAATTGTTGTCCCAAGTAATACCTTGATAGTCATAGCCCAACGCCCACACTCTTTGTCCCTCATTTGTTGATGATAGCGGACGAAATACTTCCAAATTTGTATTGCCACATAGTCCGATAAAATTCCATTGATTAGCAGTCAAGGGAACATCATTAACGATCCCACTCATATTGTTCCTAAGTATTGTCCAATCTGGCGAAAATGGATAAATATAAGCTTCCTCATTATCCAATACTATCGTTCCTTGAATATTAAAATTATTCAAATCAGAGTCATAAAGTTCTATACCGGTTTTAAGAGTAAGCGTTGCATTCTGTGCAAGTGTAAAACTACTAAAACCACCACCTATATTCACGTATTCAAAAGTAACATTCGTTCCCTCGTTTATTGTTAAACTACTATACGAGTTAATCATACAATTAAAGAAAGTAACATTCGCTCCTTGGTTTATTGTAATACCATTATCCTCATTCCCATTATTAAAATTAACACCTTGCAATTCTACCGTTGCATTATTTTCTACAACAAAAGAAGCATCTCCCTGAAGAGACATACTTTCAATTTGTACATTCGAAGCATTTTGTCCCACTATCACAGAACCATTCATTATGGTCGCATTTGTCAATGTAGAACCTTGTCGCAAGGTTAAACTTGATACATTTGATAAGGGCCAACCTCTCATATCCAAATTTCCTGCAAGCGAATATTCTCCCACCGAATTTAAGTCAATATCAGTTATTTGCGTAAAGTAAGTACCGGCAGGATAGTTTCCAATTGTAGCAAATTGTTCCGCAGTAGCTATCTGGTAAGGATGTTCTTGTGTTCCGTCTCCACCTGCAAATTGCTGCCCGAAAACATTTACCGACATCAAAAGAATAAAGCACAAAACCGAACTTAAACATAGTCGTTTCATATCTCTTCCTCCTTTTTTTGTTTGTTGTTTTGATACATTTTCACTCCGGCAAAGCCTCCTGCCAAGCCGAGCAACAAAAGTGTTGCAGGTGCAAGTGGAGCTGATCCTTGTTGAGGGTCATTTCCGAGAAAGTGAGGATTACCACTCGGATTTCCCGTTGGTGCGGGAGGATTAGCCATGACGGTAAGCCCGAAGAGGAGCATGGCTGCTCCGCAAATCATTTTCTTTTTCATTGTTGTTCTTTTTTACGTTTAACTTCTTTTTAGTTTTACTCAAACAGCAAGTGGAGCTGGTTAACAGGCTGCAAAAATATGACACTTCCAAACAATCTCCAAATCGTTTGATTTTCAAAGAAATTGATTTAACATTTGAACTCTTCATTATTTAACTCAAATTAAATTATGCTTTAGGGGGGTATTAAGAAAGTGCTTAGTAGAGTTATTAACATTTAAGGGTAATTACAAATTCGGGCTGTTGATAACAAAGGAACTTTCTGTTTATTGGTTCATTTTTAACATTTCAAGAGCGATTTTTTGTGCCGATTTTTCGCCATTTCGATCCCATTTGACGCAAAAAAGTCATCATTTTGACAGCAAAAATCACCATTTTTGACACTCGCTTTTGCCCTTGCAGGGCGAAATTGTCTTGGTGTTGCTTAGCCTCACGTGCTGCTTTGGAAAAACAAAACGCCGCTTTGTTCGGACGAAACGCCGTTTTGCGAAAATAAATCGGCGTTTTGACATTAACAAAACGCCCTTCTATTCCGAACAAAGTGAAGAGTTTGAAAATCAACTATTTGCAAGGTGCAAATTCTTGTGGTTTCGGCTTTTGCAAACGGCACAAAAAAAGGGCGGAACTTTCGAGTTCCGCCCGCTATTGAAAAGAATTTTATTGATTGTTGCTTACTTTACAATCAACTTGTGTGTGTGTATTGAAGTACCATCTATCACTCTGATGTAGTAAACGCCACTTGAGAGGTTCTCAACCGACAGTTCGTAAGTGTCAGAAGCCATGTTGTCGCTCAAAATAACACGTCCCTGCATATCGCTCACAACTACTTTTGCTCCGCTTTCAACTCTGCTTAGTGCGATTGTTACCTTTTCGCTTGCAGGGTTTGGATAGAGGGTCATCGTTGTTGTGTTTGCGTCTATCGAAACGATGCTTGCCGTTGTGGTGAAGCTCATCATGTCTCCATAAACCGTACCGCTCTCGGTGGTTGCAAAGGCTTCGTATTCGTAAGTGGTTGCTGCTGTCAATCCTTCTATGGTTGCAGACATGGTTTCGCCGCTTGAAAGGAACTCAACCCACTCTTGGCTGCCTTGTTGTCTGCTTCTGAATCCTTGAGAGGTGATTGGCTCGCTGCCCGGTGTTACTGTTGCGTTGAGGGTTGCAGAGTTGTGTGTTACGGCTGTGGCTGCAAGGGTTGTAACCGCAGGAGGTACTATCTCAGGTGCTTCTGTTGTGGTGAAGCTGAGGGTTTCTCCATATACGGTACAGCTTGCGGTTGTTGCAAATGCCTTGAACTGATATTCGGTTTGTGCTTCCAATCCTGTAAGTGCAAGACTTATTGTTTCTCCTGTTGCCAAAACGCTTGTCCAATCCGTTTCGGTGCTTGCCTTGTACTCAAATCCTTGAGAGCTTACAGGCTCGCTGCCCGGAGTGATTGTCGCATTGAGGGTTGCAGCCACATGAGTTATTTCGGTGGCTGCAAGAGTTGTTACAACAGGTGCAACGTATGCTCCCGGGGTTGTAAAGGTTATCGAAACCCATTGGGAATTGTTGCCATTGCATACTGCTCTTACAAATGCAATGTAGAATGTTTCGGGTGCAAGGTCGGTAAATGTCTTGGTGGTTGAGCTTGTGGTTTCAGCCTCTTGGTCTGCCAATCTCACCTGATAGGAAGTTGCGTCTCCATTCCAAGAGATTGTTGCGGTGGTTGAAGTCAAACTGCTCACAACAAGGTCTTCGGGTGCGTCACATGGTGCGATTGCGGTGTTGGCTTCATAGACTTTGACGTTGTCTAAGCCCACTCCGTATGCAAGGTCGCCTTGTGCAACAAAGGCTATCTGGTAGTGTGAAGAAGGGTTCGGTAAGTCGATCGAGTCTTCTACCCATGCTTCTATCGCATTGTTGAAACTCATCAAATCAGTCCACTCTCCTTCGGAAGAGGTACGATAACATACTTTCAATTTGTCAAGTCCGTACGATTGTTTTTGTATGTGCAAGAATGACAATCGAGGCATATTCAATGTTGTAAGGTCGAGTTCCGGTGTTATCAGATAGAGTGTGTCTCGGTTGTAGCCGTTTGGTGTGGCGTAAGCAAAGTGTGTGCCTCCGTCGGTTGCAGGATAGATGTATGAATTGTAAGAATAGTAGTGTTCGGTTTTGCTTTGCCAACTCAAAGATGGGTCTTGACTTGTTTGAGACCAGCAAGCCACTCCGCCCTCAAAGCCTTCTTCGTATGGGAACGCACTCACCACTCCGTCATAGCATGAAGTCGAAACAACAAGAGGGTCTGAAAGCAAAGACTCATCGCCTCCGCACAATCCCTTGATTGTGATTGTGTATGAGGAAGAGGGTTGCAATCCTGCAAATGTGATAAAGTCGTTTTGTGTTGTGAGGGTTTGGGCTTGTTCGTCTTCGTCGGCAGGGGTGCAGGTGATGATATAGCTGTCTGAAAAGCCTTGCCAAGAGATTGAAACGGTGGAAGAGGTTGAGTTGGTTTGTGTAAGTTCTATCGGTCTTTGACAGTATTGTTCCCAAATCCTGATATTGTCGATTGCGGCAGGGATTATGTTTGAGCCATATTGCTCATAACCCCATGCAAAGAAGATTACTCTCTTTGCTCCGCTCAATGCAGGAAGTTCAAATGCTTGATTTGTCCATTCGGCAGCTCCAACATACGTTCTCATAAAGTCGGAAGTGTTGGTAGGAAGACCAAGAAGGTTTATCGTATCTTCTATGTCTTGAATGTATATCTTCATTCCCGAAACCGTGTCGCCTGACCAGCTGTTTACAGAGCCTGCAACCTTGTAGTCAAACGACATATTGTAAGATGTAAAGCCGTCGCCAAAGTCAAAATCTTTGAAGAAATATGCATAAGTAGGTGACATAGCTGCCTGATATGAGTGTCCGTTGTCGGAAATGTAGGCTGCCATGTCGTTGTCGCCCGATTGCTCAGGATCTAAGTCGGATGTGGTCGATTGACCTACCGTCCACTTGTTTACACCGTTTGAAAGGCTTACCCATTGCAGTGTTTCTTCTTGCGAAGAGAAAGAAGCTGTGTATGGAAGTGAAGCAATGGCAGGATATGTTGTGAAGGTGTAGCTTGCCCATGGCGAAGAGAGTGTCTCCGAACAGATTGTTCTTACCGAAAGTGTGTATGTGGTTGAAGGAGTAAGGGAAGTCAATGCAACAGAATGAGAAGTCAAAGCAGTTGGTGTTTGTCCTTCGGGTTGTGCTGTTGCTCCTTCGGTCAATACATACTCAAAGTTGGTTGCCGTTTGAGCAGATTGGAAGGTTATTGTGGCAGTTTGCGAACTTGTTTCGGTAACTGACAAGTTGTAAGGTGCAGGACACTCTGACCATTGTGTCAATGCAAGATTATCTATGTAGAGAAGGTTGTCGCCTCCGTTTGCTGCCTGAACATAGAATGCGAGTTTGACCACTCCGGTGTAAGGATTGTTTGCATTATCGACCAATTTGTAGATTACTCTCTGATAAGCAGTGCCAAAAGATGAGTAGTTGTGTTCGGTATCGGTGTCGTTGTCGGTGTATATCAAAGCATTGGCTCTGTTCCACGACAAGCCGTTGTCGGTAGAAACCAATATGGCAAACATATCGTTTGGTGCAGCACCCGGATTTCCCCCTGCATAAGCAGTAAGTGCCACATCGGCTGCTAATTGGTAGATTGTGCTTCCGTCTCCCAAGTTTACAGAAGGGGTAATCAACCAACCGTTTCTGCTGTCGCAAACATTGATTGCCATTTTGTTGGATATAACTCCGTCAATTGCCGAGCTGGTGTTGTAAGACCAAAAGTAGCCGTTTGACAAAGACGATGTGTTCACACTTGTCGAAGAAGGCAAAATTCCGGTCTTGTGTTGCCAACAGCCTCCGCTCAAAGGATTGGCATCAAAGCTCTCTACCCAATCGGGATAGATAGATTGACAAGGAATGGTTATTTGAGTTGTGGTAAAGCCGAGCTGTGTGCCGTCGTTGCAAACAGGAGCTACTCTCACAAGATATGTGCTTGTGTAATCGACAGGTATTGAATAAGGGAACTGAACGCCGCTTACGGTTGTGTAGTTGGCTGCCGATTGTTCCTTATATTCCAATATGTATGATACATTGGTGTTGTTGTCGTCGATTGTTACCGTCAAAACAGCTCCTTCTGCCTCTTCTGTAACAACAAGATTTACATTCTCTATTGAGGAACAAGCAACTGCACGAATGTTTACGTTATCGACCGCTGCAGGAGGGTTTACTCCTCCGCTGTAATCGTTTTTCCAAACGAGCATAAGTCTCCATACCGAGTTTGCATAGTCGGAAGAAAGGCTCACTGTTTCGGTTTGCCAAGTTGAAGAGCCGCTCAAATTTGGAGTTATGGCATAAATGTCATTCAATATAAAGTCTGAACCGACAGGCATCAAGTATGCTTTCAAGCAATCGAAGTTGCCCTCGCCCATTGCTTTCCAATCGAAGGTCAAAACGAAAGAGTTGCCCTCGCCAAAGGCGATATTGGTGTAGGCGATTGCAGTTGTGGTTGCACTGTTGTTGTATTCGTTGGTTGCTCCTTCGTCTCTACTTATATATAATGCTCCTCCGTTTGTCAGTTCTCCCGAAGCGGTGGTGGTATTGTTGGTTACTGTTCCCACATACCAGCGATTTTCGGTAAGGTCTGTTGTTATCCTTGTCCACTCTGTTGTATTGGCTGCGTTGTCAAAGTCTTCCGAATATGGCAAAGTGCTGACTGTTTCCAATACAATGGTGTCTGCCGGACAATATGAGGCGGTAGAGCAGTTGTGTTTTACCGTAACACAGTATCTTTGTCCTGCTTGAAGGTTGTTGATTATCACAGGGAGGTTGTCGGTTGCTGCAACATTGAGGTGAATTGCCGTTGCAGGATTGAAACTCTCTCCCTCATCGACAGGAGAGTAAGCAACAACCCAACCATTTGGTGTTACGTTTGAGGTAGAGAAAGAAACCGACATAGATGTTGAAGTATTGGAAACCACATGAAGGTCATATACTTCAGGACAATCGGGCATTGCACTGACGCTTATGTTGTTCAAGATGAAGTAACCGGAGTGTTCTCTCACTGCAAATGCCAATCGTGTTGCTCCTTGGAACTGTGAAAGGCTCAATTCGTAAGGTACAAACTCATTAACGTAGTTGTGCATCACTATTCTGTCAATCAAAACAAAGTCGGTGGTGTCTGCAGCCGAAGAAATGTCGCCTGAGTTTGCATCAAAGGCGTAAACCTCAACCACAGGCAAGAAAGAAGGATAGTCAGCCTTGATTGAGAAGTTCAATCTGTCGTTTCCGCTAAGGTTTAACAAAGGTGTGATGAGATAGTTGCTCGGATTGTTTGAAGAAGGTCCGTTTGTACCACTATAATATAGGTCAGAATAGAAGCTTCGGTAAGAAAAACCGGTATATCCCGATTGTTCGCCTTTGATATTGTACCAACATACGGGTGCAGGTTGGTTGCCTATCGCAGGGGTTTGGTCAATTTCTATTGAAGATGTTGAAACGCTCCAAGGCAAATTCATAACTCCGCAAACGGTTCTGAATGTCAATTCGTTGGAAAGCAAAGAAGAGTCGCTCTCTGAGCAGAAAGCTCTCACTCTTAAGTCATATTGAGAACCGAATGCCAAATTTGGTATTTCAAAAGGTACACTTGTTGCAGATATTCTGTTCCATTGGTCGGAAGTTCCGTGCAATCTGTATTCTGCAACGTAAGATGCATTTGTGTTGATGTTGTCGTCAAACATTACTGTCGCTTTTGCAGAACTGTTGTCATCGGCTGAGGTTACTGCAAGTGAGGTTACCGAAGCACAGGTATAGGATTGTATCGAAAGGTTATCGACAATCGCAGGAGGATTGTAGCCTCCGCCGACGTCGTTACGCCAAGCAAACACCAATATGTACTCTCCTTGATATTCGCTTCCGCTCAAAATTGTGCTTGCTCTTTGAAACGAATAGCCTCCGCTCAAATTTTCAATAAGGGGATAGCCCGAAGGAGCGCCGCTTGTGGTGGTGTCTATCTGTGCATCTGCCGAAACGAGATATACAGACAAAGCATCATAACCGCCCTCTCCCACACACTTCCAATCGAAAGAGAGTTCAAATGCGTAGGCTTGAGGAAAATTTACTCTGACACAGGCATACGACACTGCACTATGACCTGTGTTGTAAGTGGCACTTGCTCCGTTGTCTGAACTGATGTACAATGCGCTTCCGTTTTGCAAAAGGTTGCCAAAGTCATCGGTGGTGTTGTTTTCTGCCGTACCGAAACACCAAGCGTTTTCGTAGGAATTGACAAACCACCACGGGTTCAAACTTGAGGGAATTTCAAAATTCTCACTGAAAGGAACGTTTATAACGTTATCAGTCTGAGAATTGGTAGTTGCTGACGGGAGTTGATACACACTCTCGAACAAACCTGCCGAAGGGTTTGCCAAAGAAGGTTCTACCCATGTGGCAGCAAGGATAAAGGCTGCTGCCAAACACAAAATTTTTCTCATAATTTACTCTTATTTTACTTTTTTTGAAGGTGCAAAGGTACACATTTTAAGGACACCACAAACCAAAACACCTCAAAATAAAGACAAATCAAGTCGCCCTTATGTTCAAAAGGGCTTGAAATTCAAAGAAAAACAAAAGCGAAACATTATATAAAGTATCTGAAAATCAGACATTGACAAAGATAAAAACAATTCTTTTTCAGGCTGCTTTGTCCAAAGGAAATTCCTTATCGAAAACAGGCAATGTTTCTCGTGCCTTTACCTTAATATATATACTTGTTTATAATAGGTCCGATGAGCTTTGCCAACCAAAACGGCAACAATCGCCATAGTTTTTTTGCAAGGCCGTTTTGGCGAATGTTCTTCGCAGGGTACGAACTGCTCCAATAGAGTTGAACTTCGGTTGGTCGGTAGTGCATTTTGTAGCGATAGACACTGCTCCCTCTTGTGCTTCGTCCGAAATAGTAGGCTTTCATTCCTTGAGCTTGAGCGTATGTTATCATGCTGTGGTGAAGAAGATAGCTCGGATAAAGTTTGTTGTATCTTATGTCGGTGGAGAATAGGCCGTTTTCGCAACTTTGACTATCTCTTTGCGAAAGGGTTGCAACGCCTATGGGTTTTTGATTGTGGTATGCAACAAAAAAGGTGTGGTTTGGCTGTCTTACCCACTTCAAAAGGGCAGATTTGCCGCTTGCAGGGCTTCCGAGTTCATACATTCGCCTAACATATACTTTGTAAAGGTCTTTCAGAAGTTCTTCTTTGCCTTGTCGGACTTCTATTCCCAACGATTGTGCTTTGTGTATTTTGCGTCTGACATTGGGATTTATTATCGGATTGTCGCAATCTATGTTTATGCGAAAATTGACTTTGTCTGCATAGACATTATTGCTCCAAACGCGTGTGTCTCTTATCTGCCATTTGATGTTCTTTGAGCAGAACAGATTGCCGTCTTGGGATTCGACAAACTTGAAAGGGTACTTCGCCCCTTCTTCCTCACAAGTTTGCACATATCCTTCGGAACAAAAGGGCAAATCTGTCCACACTCCCGAACATTTACACATCAAAAGCAATACTCGTCTGCCGTCAAAATACTCCAAAGGTACTTTGTGAACTTTCAGTTTGTGAAGTTGCTCAAACTGCTTTATCAATTCATCGCAACGAGTAAGCTCTATCATGATTGGTTTTTCTTATTTGAAGAAAGGATGTCGCTCCAATGGCAGGGCTGCCAAAGGGTGATAGTCTCCTTGCAAGCCTATTGGTTTGGAATTTCTGATGTCGTGAACGATTTGTATGCACTGTCTTGCGTCTTGCAAGCCAAATCCTTTGCCCGAAAAGATGTTTTTGTAACTTTCGGTGTGCAATTCGGTAAATCCGTCCGAAAATTCTATCTCCTTTCCGTCCATTTCCATCTTTCGATAGGTTCTTTTTCCTGCCGCAACGGCTTCTTTGGGAAGGGTGTCGGCGTTTATCGACAAGAAGTAACGCACTCTCGCTTTCTCAAAGACCAACAAACCTGCCGCTCTGTCGTGTTCATATATGTGAACGATGTTTTCTTTCACCGCTCCGAATATCCACGACAACATATCGTAAAAGTGAACGCCTATGTTGGTTGCAACTCCTCCCGACTTGGTAACATCGCCTTTCCAAGAGGTGTAATACCACAATCCTCTGGAGGTTATGTAAGTCAAATCGACGTTGTATATCTTGTCTTTCGGTCCTTCATCGACCATTTGCTTCCATTTGATGATTGCAGGGTGCAAACGGAGTTGGAGAATGTTATAGACTTTTTTGCCGGTCTCCTCTTCCATCTTTTGCAAGGCGTCTATGTTCCAAGGATTAAGCACAAGGGGTTTTTCGCATATCACATCGGCTCCTGCTCTCAGTCCGAAACGAATGTGAGAGTCGTGAAGGTAGTTTGGAGTGCAGACACTGACAAAGTCCAATCGGTCTTCGGTGTGCTTAATCTTCTCTACAAAGCGGTCAAATCGCTCATACTCGGTATAGAAAGAGCATTGCGGAAAATAGCTGTCCATTATTCCGACCGAATCACTCTTGTCTAATGCAACAACAAGGCGGTTGCCTGTTTCTTTTATCGCTTTCAAATGTCGCGGTGCAATGTATCCCGCAACTCCTATGATTCCAAAATTCTTCATCTTTCTACTTTATTCTTTTGACTTTTCCGTCTTCTAATTGGTATTCTTGATTTGTTTGGGGGCAGAGGGCTTTCCCTTCTTGGTTGAAGCTGAGACGATGTCCGTATTCGGACACCCAGCCAATTTGTCTTGCGGGATTTCCCACCACAAGGGCGTAAGGGAGTACGTTTTTGGTAACCACGCTTCCCGCTCCCACAAGTGCATATTCTCCTATGTCGTGTCCGCAAACTATGGTGGCATTTGCTCCTATCGAAGCCCCCTTTCCGATGTGGGTTTTGCGATATTCGTCTTTGCGAACAACTGCCGAACGCGGGTTAATCACGTTTGTGAAAACACAACTCGGTCCCAAAAACACATCTTCTTCACATTCCACACCTGTATATACCGACACATTGTTTTGAACCTTGCAACCATTGCCCAAAACAACAGAAGGAGAAATGACGACGTTCTGTCCGATGTTGCAATTCTTGCCTATGGTGCAAGAGGTCATGATATGGGAAAAATGCCATATCTTTGTACCCTCTCCAATCGTGCAACCCTCGTCCACAACAGCCGTGGGGTGAACAAAAAACTCTCCGTCCATAATTCTTAATGCTTATTTTCAGACTGCAAAGATACGACAAATTGTCTTAAATCGGGCTTGTTTCAAAAAGCGAGTTCCGCTCTTGAACAACTCTCTTCAAAAAAACACAAAAAACAAAACGCCGTTTCGCTCACATCAAAACGCCGTTTTATCGAAGCGAAACGCCGTTTTGGCAGACCAAAACGGCGTTTTTACAAAGACAAATCTAAAATTCTGATTTTCAACTATCTCAAACGTTCGGAAGAACGCACTAATTTTTCATCTTTTTTGATTGCCTGCTGTGCGAGAATGAGCAGTATTATCTGTGCTATAGGGAAATAGCAACTCAATCCGTAGATTGTTTTTGTAACATTGACCCCTTGTGCCATAAGAGCCGAAGACTGGCTGTCGATAATCCACAAAAAAAGAAATCCTGCATAGATTACGCTCAAAAGAAATGCCACTGCAACAAATCTCACCTGCCTCATTCTGTTTTTGAACATAAAGATTGCGAGCAACGACAGCAAACCTATGGCTATAGGAAAGGCGATTGCGTTCCATGCAATGGTTTGTTGCGGAATGAAAGTAGCATTTTCTGATACCGTTTCGGGGATAAGATTGTAGCTGGCGGCATCATAGCCCGAACACTCAAAGATTGCCAAAGGGAAAAAGAAGCTCAACACGCTCAATACAAACACTATTGCCAAGTAAAGGCTTTGTACTCTCTGTATCATCTCAATTCATTTTTTATAAATGAAAAAGGAGAAATCGACCGCACCAAAAAGGTGCTGCCAATTTCTCCAAACCAAACCAATTTATTCTCAGTATGCACTATTATCTGTTAATACATTCCGCCCATTCCGGCAGGTGCTTGAGGCATTGCAGGGGTTTCTTCTTTGATTTCGGACAAAACGCACTCTGTTGTCAAAATCATTGATGCAATGGAAGCCGCATTTTCGATTGCCACTCTTGCAACCTTGGTAGGGTCTATGACTCCTGCTGCGTGCAAGTCTTCATATACTTCTGTTCTTGCATTGAAGCCGTTGTCGCCACTCATCTCCTTAACCTTGTTTACAACCACACTGCCTTCCATTCCTGCGTTTTCGACAATTTGTCTCAAAGGTTCTTCCAATGCTCTGCGAACGATTTGGATACCTGTTTGCTCGTCTTCGTTTTCGCCTTTGAGGTTGTCCAATGCCGATATAGCTCTTATGAATGCCACACCGCCACCCGGAATAATTCCTTCTTCCAATGCAGCTCTTGTTGCGTGCAAAGCATCGTCAAAACGGTCTTTCTTTTCTTTCATCTCGACCTCTGAGGCAGCTCCGACATAGATAACTGCAACTCCTCCTGCCAATTTGGCAAGTCTTTCTTGCAATTTCTCCTTGTCATAATCAGATGTGGTCTTTTCGATTTGAGATCTGATTTGATTAACTCTTGCCTCAATTGCAGCCTTTTCTCCTGCTCCCGAAACGATTGTTGTATTGTCTTTATCGACAGTTATCTTTTGAGCAGTACCAAGCATTGACAAGTCGGTGTCTTCCAATTTGTATCCCTTTTCTTCGGAAATCACGGTACCTCCTGTAAGAATTGCTATATCTTCAAGCATTTCTTTTCTTCTGTCTCCAAATCCCGGAGCTTTGACTGCAACAATCTTCAAAGAACCTCTAAGTCTGTTTACAACCAATGTTGCAAGTGCTTCGCCTTCTATGTCTTCCGAGATTATCAACAAGCCTCTTCCTGTTTGTACGGTCTTTTCCAAGATAGGCAAAAGCTCTTTCAAGTTGGATATTTTCTTGTCGTAAATCAAGATGAAAGGATTTTCGTAAGTTGCTTCCATCTTTTCGGTATTGGTAACAAAGTATGGAGAAAGGTATCCCCTGTCAAATTGCATTCCCTCGACAACTTTTACCGTTGTATCCAAACCTTTGGCTTCCTCAATGGTGATTACTCCTTCCTTCTTGACCTTATTCATTGCCTCTGCAATCATTTGACCTATGAACTTGTCGTTGTTTGCAGATATTGTGGCAACTTGCTCTACTTTCTCTTTACCCTCGCCAATTTCTCTCGAACGTGCTTTCAAGTCTGCGACCACTGCGGCAACTGCTTTGTCGATTCCTCGTTTCAAATCCATAGGATTTGCTCCTGCGGTTACGTTCTTTATTCCGGTATTGACGATTGCCTGAGCCAAAACGGTTGCTGTTGTTGTACCATCGCCGGCTTGGTCGTTGGTCTTTGAGGCAACTTCTTTAACAAGTTGAGCTCCCATGTTTTGAACAGCGTCTTCCAACTCTACTTCCTTGGCAACCGACACACCGTCTTTTGTGATGTGAGGAGCGCCAAACTTCTTGTCGATTATTACGTTTCTTCCTTTTGGTCCCAATGTTACTTTGACTGCATCTGCCAAAGCATTAACACCCTGACGCAACTGTTCGCGTGCTTCTGTGTTGAATATTATGTTCTTTGCCATTTCTTTTCCTCCTGATTTACTAATTCTACAAATTAAATGATTGCATAAATGTCATTTTCTCTCATTATCAAATAGTCGTTGCCGTCTATGTTGATTTCTGTTCCCGAATACTTGCCATAAAGTATCTTGTCTCCAACTTTTACGGTCATAGGTTCGTCTTTCTTTCCGCAACCTACGGCTATCACTTCTCCCGTCATTGGTTTTTCTTTTGCAGTATCAGGTATGATTATTCCCGATGCTGTTTTCTGCTCTACTTCTGCAGGCTTAACCAAAACACGGTCAGCCAATGGTTTTACATTTACTTGTGCCATTTTTCGTATCTCCTATTTTTACTATTTTATTATTTCAATTCACTTTATCGTTTCGGCGTCTTTGCCGACCAAACTCAATATACACACAGCCAAAAACGTGCCACAAAAGCATATCTGACAAATTGACAGAAACAAACATGTATATCATGAAAAAAGGTCATCATTTGCTGACGACCTTTCTTGTTGTTTGTTTAAGCAAGTCCCGCAAGCTGTTCTCTCAAAGTTTGTAACTTCTGCTCACAATCGGAAAGTTTCTTCCTTTCTGTATCAACAACTTTTTGTGGAGCTTTGTTTACAAAGTTCTCGTTGGCGAGTTTTTTCTCCACCGAAGCCTTAAAGCCCTCAAAGTACTTGATTTCTTCGTTTATCTTTTTAATCTCTTCTTCTTTGTTGATATTATCGGCAAACGGAACAAAGACTTCCATTGTCCTTACCATTTTTGCAACAGACTTTTCGACCTTTTGGTCGCACATAGCAAGGGTTTGAAGGTTACACAACTTGGTTATCAGTTCGGAATACTTCTCCACAACTTCGGCTTCTGCCGTTTTGGCAAAGAAAGCCTCCAAGGTATTTTTCTGAGGTATGTTCTTTTCGTTTCTGACAGCCCTTATGCAAGCGACAAACTCTTGAACGAACTCAAAATCTGCAAGCAATTTCTCGTCGAACGGCTGTACCTCGGGCATCTGTGCCAACATTATGAAGTCCTTTTCCTCTCTCTCTCTTATTAAATGGTATATCTCTTCAGTTACAAAAGGCATGAAAGGATGCAAAATCTTCATCAGTGTCTCAAATATGTCGAGTGTCTGCTCATAAGTGGCTTTATCCATTGGCGATTGGTAAGCCGGCTTGATTATTTCCAAATACCAAGAGCAAAAATCGTCCCAAATGAACTTGTAAACCCTCATCAAACTTTCCGAAAGTCTGTATTTTGAAAAGTCATCTTCCAAAAGGCTGAGCGTTTGGTTGATTTTGGCTCTGAACCACTCGATTGCAAGTTTAGAACTGTTGCTTTGAGGAATATCTTCCACCTTTTGAGATTTGATAAGTCTCAAAGCATTCCAAATTTTATTGGAGAAGTTTCTTCCTTGTTCGCAATAGCTTTCGTCAAACGGCAAATCGTTTCCCGCAGGTGAAGCCAAAAGCATTCCCATTCTCACTCCGTCGGCTCCATACTTCTCTATAAGCTCTATAGGGTCGGGGCTGTTACCCAAACTCTTGCTCATCTTCCTTCCCAACTTGTCTCTGACAATTCCTGTGAAGTAAACGTTTTTGAAAGGTACTTCTTTCCTATATTCCAAACCTGCCATTATCATTCGGGCAACCCAAAAGAAGATAATTTCGGGAGCAGTTATCAAATCGTTTGTAGGATAGTAGTATTTGATTTCCTCATTGTCGGGATTTCTTATTCCGTCAAAGACGCTTATAGGCCACAACCATGAAGAGAACCAAGTATCCAAAACGTCTTCGTCTTGTTTGAGGTCTGCCAAAGTGTAGTTCTCCTCAGGGAAAAGGCTTTGAGCTTTTGCCAAGGCTTCTTCGGCAGATTTTGCAACCACACATTCATTGTTTGGAAGGTAGTATGCAGGGATTCTCTGTCCCCACCAAAGTTGTCGGGAGATACACCAATCTTTTACATTTTCCATCCAATGGCGGTAAGTGTTCTTAAACTTTGCCGGATGGAACTTAATTCGGTCGCTCATCACAACTTCCAATGCAGGTTTTGCCAAATCGGACATCTTTACGAACCATTGAAGAGACAACTTCGGCTCTATGACTGCATTTGTCCTTTCCGAACAACCTACATTATTTATATAGTCCTCTGTCTTGACCATAAGGCCTGCCTGCTCCAAGTCTTTGGCAATTTTCTTCCTGCATTCAAATCTGTCCATGCCACAATAATCGCCCCCATTGTCGTTCAAAGTACCGTTATCGTTAAATACGTTTATTGTATCCAACTTATATTTCAAACCAAGGGTGTAGTCGTTGATGTCGTGTGCAGGAGTGATTTTCAATGCTCCCGTTCCAAACTCTCTATCGACGTATTCGTCAAATATGACAGGCACGCTTCTTCCCACCAAAGGCACTATAAGTCGTTTACCTTTGAGGTGGGAATATCTCTCATCTTCGGGATGAACACACACGGCAGTATCTCCGAGAATTGTTTCGGGACGTGTGGTTGCCACGGTAACGAAATCTTCCGAACCCTCAACAATATATTTAAGGTAATAGAGCTTCGATTGTTGTTGTTTGAAGATAACCTCCTCGTCGCTTAGAGCTGTCAAAGCAACAGGGTCCCAATTTACCATTCTGACACCTCGATAAATCAAACCTTTTTCGTACAAATCGACAAACACATCTATGACAGAATCGTACAAAGGCTTGTCCATTGTGAATTTTGTTCTGTCCCAATCGCACGAAGCTCCAAGTTTTCTCAACTGCTTCAAGATTATTCCTCCGTGTTGCTCTTTCCACTTCCACGCATGAGAGAGAAACTCTTCTCTTGTCAGGTCTTTTTTATCTATTCCTTCTTCTTTGAGCTTTGCAACCACCTTTGCCTCTGTGGCAATGGAAGCATGGTCTGTTCCCGGAACCCAACAAGCGTTGTAACCTTTCATTCTTGCACGGCGAACAAGCACATCTTGAATAGTATTGTTGAGCATGTGTCCCATGTGAAGCACTCCCGTCACATTTGGAGGCGGTATCACTATGGTAAACGGCTGCCTTCCGTCGGGTTTTGAACTAAAACACTTATTTTCGACCCACTGTGAATACCACTTCTGCTCTACAGATTTGGCTTCATACTTACTTGCAATATCTGACATATAGACTTAAATCTTTAATTTCTCGAAATCAACCTGCAAATTTAGTGAATTTCCCACTATTTTTGCTCCACAGAGAACAAAAACACTTCTCAATCATTGTGTTTTTGTTCACTCGGCAAGACCAAAAGTCAGAAAAGCCAAAGTCAAAACACCAAATCAAAAGTCCCGAAATCAAACAAACTCGGACTATATTAAGCACTGATTTTCATACCTTTGCGAAAGCGTTTTGCAACTCGCCGTTTTGTCGCAATAAAACGGCGAATTGCAAAAATAAAACGAAGAGTTATTTTTGCGAAATCAAGAAAGAAAATAATCGTATATTTGCACACAAAACCATATTGACAGATGAAAAGAAAATTTGCGATATTTGTGAGCGTGTTGTTGCTGAGCGTTCTTGCCATAAAAGCACAGAGCGAAAGCAATTCTCCTTTTCCTTATTATATAGGTAAGGATTATGTTGTTGTGGGCGTGAGCAGCTCGACCTCCGACAAAGAATTATTGGAGATAAGAAAGAACATCTTGAAGTATTCTTCCATTAGATTTACCAATTTTGACGTAATCAGAGCAAAAAGCGGAGAAATACAGTTCCTTTCCATGGAAATAGATTGCCGAGACGGCTACAAAGCCTCCATTTCCCACAGCTTCGAAAAGGGAGACAAGAGTGTGTTCGGCTTTATCAGAGACTACACACGCACAAACTACGACAGAGCATTTTACTATGGCGATTTAACCTCGGAATTGTCGGGAATTGAGCGAGTTACAAAAGCAATCGAGAAAGCAAATCAAGAAAAAGAATAATTTTTTTCACAGAATATTAGGCAGATACAAAAAAACTGAGTATCTTTGCAGCCTCAAAAAAGTGTAGAAAGATGGCAAAGAAAACGAAAGACGTAAGAGTTCAGGTTATACTTGAGTGTACAGAGCATAAGGCATCGGGAATGCCCGGCACATCTCGTTATATAACGACAAAATCTAAAAAGAATACTCCCGAAAGATTGGAATTGAAGAAATACAATCCTATATTGAAGAGAGTAACTGTACATAAGGAAATAAAGTAACAACAAATAAGAGGAGTATAGTAAGATGGCAAAGAAAGTAGTTGCAACCCTTAAAACTTCGTCAGGTAAGGATTTCGCCAAGGTTATCAGAACTTTGCGTTCTGAAAAGACCGGAGCTTACACATTTAAGGAAGAAATCATACCATCAGACAGCGTTAAGGAGTATTTTGCGAAGAAGTAAGGAAACTTTTTTCTTCATTCTTTGAAGCAAAAGGTGTAAATAGCTCCGCTGCAAGCGGAGATTGACGTAAGGGAATAAAGTTGTCATGCTCTCTCTTTGTGGAGAATGACAACTTTATTGTTATAACAGATGTCGCAAAACAAGCAAAGGACATCTGTTTGCAAGGATTTATAAGTCTAATTAAAAACGATGAGCGATGGGATTTTTCTCTTTTTTTACCAAGAACAAGAAAGAAACCTTGGACAAGGGTCTTTCCAAGACCAAACAGAGCGTATTTACCAAGATTTCAAAGGCAATAGCAGGCAAATCAAAGGTTGATGAGGAAGTTCTCGACAATCTTGAACAAATTTTGGTCGAAGCAGATGTGGGAGTTGAAACAACTCTGAAAATTATCGAGCGAATTGAGGGCCGCGTTGCAAGAGACAAATATCTCGGAACTGCGGAATTGAATGCCATATTGAGGGAAGAAATCATGGCATTGATGCAAGAAAACATCTCAGACGAAAGAGAATCGTTCGATTTGCCACAATCCTCAACCCCATACGTCATAATGGTTGTGGGAGTGAACGGAGTGGGAAAGACAACTACCATCGGAAAATTGGCATATCAGTTTAAGCAAGCAGGAAAGAAAGTAATACTCGGAGCATCTGACACATTCCGTGCGGCAGCTGTCGATCAATTAAAGATATGGTCAGAAAGAGTCGGAGTAGATATGGTAACCCAAGGCATGGGAGCAGACCCTGCATCGGTTGCTTTCGACACTCTGAAATCTGCAGTGGCAAAGCAAGCCGACGTTGTGATAATTGACACGGCAGGACGTTTGCACAACAAAATTGGTTTGATGAACGAGCTTTCCAAAATCAGGAACGTGATGAAGAAGGTACTGCCCGACGCTCCCAATGAGGTGCTTTTGGTCTTGGACGCTTCAACAGGACAAAACGCAATCGAACAAGCAAAGCAATTTACAGCCGCAACAGATGTCAATGCCTTGGCTTTAACCAAGTTGGACGGCACTGCAAAGGGAGGAGTCGTGATAGGAATTTCCGATCAGTTCAAAGTACCAGTAAGATACATAGGTTTGGGAGAACAGATGGAAGACTTGCAAATATTCAACGCCAAAGCATTTGTAGATAGTTTGTTTGAATAATCACAAAAACAGTTAATCAAAGATGAAAAAGACATTGTTATTGTCGGCATTGGTGCTTTTTGCCTTGCCGATACTTGCACAAAATGACTTCAACAGGCATAACTTCTCTATGAATGCAGGTTATGCTTTCAAGTTTGCGGACAATCACCCCGAACAATTTGCCAATATGGTAAGCAACAGCGACCATGCAAAGACAATGAAACATGGTTACACCTTCGAGTTTGCTTACGATTATCGTTTTCATCAGTGGCTTTCGGTGGGATTTGAAGCCTCAATGTTCGGAGCAGTTCACGGATTTGATTCTATCATACCCTCTTCGGGCGAAGCAAACAACTCGATTTACTGCACCGACGACATGAATATTTTCTATGTAGGACCAAGTTTAAAGGTTCAACTGCCCACAATAGCAGAACAATTTGACATTTGGGCAAGAGTAACTGCAGGATACATGAACATGAGAAACACAGACAAGAATAGTATTTCAAACACTTACAGCGGCAACAGCTTCGGATATGGCATAGGTTGCGGACTTGACTACGCTTTCAACGAATACATAGGAATGGGATTTACCGCAAGTTTTCTTCAAGGCAGCGTTTCGACCCTCAAACTTGGCGAAGACAAAATAGACATTTCCGAAAACAAAGAATCTCTCGGTCGAATGAACTTCACCATAGGGGTGAGAATACGTTTGTAATCCTGTTTGCCAAATGCTCAAAGTAAATATTATCACCCTCGGCTGTTCAAAAAATTTGGTGGATAGCGAACAGCTTGCAGGTTGGTTGGGAAAAGACTATAAGGTTTGCTTCGATTCGGAAAAGGGACACTTCGACATAGTGATAATAAACACCTGCGGATTTATCAAAGATGCCAAGGAAGAGTCGATTGATGAGGTTCTTCGCTATGCAGAAAAGCGAAAAAAAGGGAAAATAAAGCTGCTTATAGTCTTTGGTTGCCTTGTTCAACGCTACAAAGACGAGCTTGCAAAAGAAATTCCCGAGGTCGATGAATTTTTCGGAGCAAATGATTTCAAATTGATTGCAGAATATATATTGAAGAACAACCTTTCCGACTTTACGACAGAAAGAAAGATAAGCACTCCCTCCCACTATGCCTATCTCAAAATTTCGGAAGGTTGCGACAAGTTCTGCTCTTTTTGTGCCATTCCCTACATCAGAGGGCGTCATGTCTCAGAACCAAAGGAGAAAATAATCTCTCAGGCTGAGGCTTTGGCAAAACAAGGTGTCAAAGAGCTGATTGTGGTTGCTCAAGACACCATAAACTACGGCACAGACCTCTACGGACGACACTGCATCACCGACCTTTTGAGAGAGATTGCAAAAATCGAGGGCATCGAATGGATAAGGTTGCAATACTCTTACCCGAATGATTTTCCCGAAGACTTGTTAGACTTGATGTCAAAAGAGCCGAAAATTTGCAAATACATTGATATGCCCCTGCAACATATCGACAACGCAATACTCTCTTCAATGAACAGACACATAACTTCCGAAGAGATTTACTCACTTATTGAAAAAATCAGAGCAAAAGTCCCCGATATTTGCCTCAGAACGACATTGATTGTCGGTTATCCCGGCGAAAGCGAGCAACAATTTGAGGCTTTGGAAGACTTTGTTTCAAAGGTGAGGTTCGATAGAATGGGAGCTTTCACCTATTCTCCCGAAGAGGGAACGGCTGCATATCAGCTCCCGGACGATGTGTCCGAAGAAACCAAGCAAGAAAGGCTCGACAGACTGACCCAAATTCAGCAATCCGTCTCCCTTTCTCTCAATCAAGCCAAGGTAGGTAAGGTTTTCAAAGTATTGATTGACCGAAAGGAAGGCGATTTCTTTGTGGGCAGAACCGAATTTGACTCTCCCGAGGTCGATAATGAGGTCCTCATTCCTACGGAACAAAGAGCCGAAGTGGGTAAATTTGTACTTGCCAAAATAACTGCGGCAGAAGAGTTTGACCTTTACGCCGACATTGTATAAACTCTCCAATCCGAAAGACACCTCACAGCCTTTTTTTGCAATGAACAAGCCGAAAGAAAACACCTTGAAGACAATTCCTGCTTTTTTGAAGCCGAAAGACAAAATCGCAATATGCTCTTCGGCAAGAAAGATAAGCCTTGAGGAAATCGCAGCCGCAGTCCAAAAAATCGAAAGCATGGGTTATACGGCAGTTATCGGCAAAACCATAGGCTTGAGCGACAATCAGTTTGCAGGAAACGACAAAGAAAGAGCCGCCGACTTGCAAAGCATGATTGATAACCCCGAAATAAGAGCTGTTTGGCTCGCAAGAGGAGGCTATGGCACTGTAAGAATTTTGGATATGGTCGATTTTTCGTCCCTTGTTGCCAATCCCAAATGGCTGATTGGCTACTCAGACGTAACGGCACTGCTTTCCCACTTGTTTTTTTGCTGCAACATGACATCACTTCATGCAATAATGCCCTTGGAAGTAAGTCCTCAAACGGCAAACCTGCCTTGTGTGAACAAGATATTTGATATTATTTCCGGCAAAGGCAACACCATAGAGTGCATATCGGATTACAAGCCTCAAAATGTGGAATTTGAGGGTGAAATAATTGGAGGCAATCTGTCGGTTCTTTATTCCCTTTTGGGTTCAGAGAGTTTTGGCGATACCGAAGGGAAGATTTTGTTCATCGAAGACTTGGACGAATATCTCTATCACATCGATCGCATGATGCAAGCCCTCAAACGAAGCAGCAAACTCTCCAAGCTCAAAGGTCTTCTTGTGGGAGCGATGACAAAAATGCACGACAACGCAATCCCCTTTGGCAAATCGGCATACGAAATTGTAGCAGAAGCGGTAGAAAGTTACGACTATCCTAAAGTGTTTGACATTCCCGTCGGACACATAGGCAAAGAAAACACTCCCCTTATAGCAGGTTGTAAGACCAAAGTCTCTCAACAAGGCAACAAAATCACAATCAGCCAACTATGAACACCAAACTACTCGGCAACAAAGGCGAACAAATCGCCACAGACTACCTTTTCGGCAAAGGATACAAAATTTTGCACAGGAATTTTGTGGCATTCGGAGCCGAGATTGACATTGTTGCAATGGACGAATCGACCGACAGCATTGTTTTTGTCGAAGTCAAGACCCTCTCAAACAGCTATTTTGAGCAGCCATACGAAAAAGTGAACTTCAAAAAGCAGAAACAAATCATCAAAGCCGCCAATTCCTACCTTGTGAGACACAACATCGACAAGGAAGCACGCTTCGATGTGGTGTCAATCGTTGCAAACGACACCACACCCATGCAAATCGAACACATCATTTCGGCATTCAGCCCTTTCGACTTGCTGTAATCCAAGTCCGATTTTTTGCGAAAAAAATCTGTTGATAATTCTATTACCGACCGCAAAAGGTGAGAAACCACAGCAAAAAGCAAGAAACGAAAGCCCACGCCCCGAAAGGGCAGCCTGCACACAGCCCTTGCGTAAAGCGAAGCGGCACGCAGGGTAGGCAACCCAAAAAGATTTCGCCCCGAAAGGGCAAAAGCGTCTGATATTGCTACCGTTGCAATTTTCGATGTGCTAAATCGCTTGACTGAAGAGCAAAAACAAACTCCAAAAACGTGCAACTACCTCTTGCAAACTACTCCTCCGGAACGTATGTCATTACCATAACAAAAATAAAACGCCGAGTTATCAAAATGAAACGGCGTTTTAATCGGACTGAAACGGCGTTTTATTTTTGTAAATTCAAACTATCTGTTTTTCAAATTGTTGTAAAATCAGAGGCAATCGGGTGTCTGATGTCGGCAGAGCTGTAAAAGGCAAAAGCAAGTACCAAATGAATTTTTTTTTGTACCTTTGCCACGACAATGTAGTGTGTAATTAAATTTTTAAGTTATGTCGGTAAATAGTAAAACGCACGAACTTAAACAAAGAATGCAGCTTGTGCTTCAGGGAGGTGGAGAAAAAGCGGTGGAGAAGCAAAAAGCAATCGGAAAATTGACAGCTCGAGAGAGAATTTTGGAGTTGTTGGACGAAGGCTCTTTCCATGAATATGACTTGTTTGTTCAACACTCGGGAAGAGATTTTGATATGGACAAGAAAATTCTTCCCGGCGATGGAGTGGTTACAGGTACGGGAACAATAAACGGCTATCCTGTTTGTATTTATGCTCAAGACTTTACTGTGGCAGGAGGTTCGTTGGGCTTTATGCACGCAAAGAAGATTTGCAAGATAATGGACCATGCCATGAAGTTGAAGACTCCTATAATCGGTATCAACGATTCGGGTGGTGCAAGAATACAAGAGGGTGTCAATGCCTTGTCCGGCTATGGTGATATTTTCTATCGCAATACCATGGCTTCGGGTGTTATCCCTCAAATCTCGGTTATACTCGGTCCTTGTGCAGGAGGAGCAGTTTATTCCCCTGCTTTGACGGACTTTGTGTTCGTTGTGGATAAGATTTCCAAGATGTTTATCACCGGACCTGACGTAATAAAGACCGTTCTCGGAGAAGAAATCTCACAGGAAGACCTCGGAGGTGCAAGAGTTCACGCAGAAGTGTCGGGAAATGCTCATTTCTTTGCAGAAAGCGAGCAGGAGTGTTTTGACCAAATCAAAAATCTCTTTACCTATATTCCGTGGAACAACGATAAGAAGGCAGAACCATTCCCTGCAAAGAAGCCTCGTTCAAAGGAATACAAAATAAGCAGCGTCTTTCCTTCCGACCCTGCGAAGCCTTACGACGTAAGACATATAATAAAGAGTATTGTAGATAATTCGGAGTTCCTTGAAGTGCAAGAGTTGTTTGCTCCAAATATCGTGATAGGCTTTGCGAGAATTAACGGAGAGACTGTCGGATTTGTGGCAAACCAACCTATTGCTTTGGCAGGTGTTTTGGATTGCAACTCTTCGGATAAGGCGGCAAGGTTTATAAGATTTTGTGATGCTTTCAACATTCCTTTGGTTACCTTGGAAGACCTTCCGGGTTATCTTCCGGGCATTGACCAAGAACACGCGGGCGTTATACGCCACGGAGCAAAGATTTTGTATGCTTATTCGGAAGCTACTGTTCCAAAAATCACCGTCATACTCAGAAAGGCTTACGGAGGTGGTTACATAGCAATGTGTTCGAGCCACTTGAAGGCTGACTTTGTGTTTGCATGGCCTACTGCCGAAATTGCCGTAATGGGTCCTGAAGGAGCTGCAAACATAATTTTCAGAAGCGAAATAATGAAATCGGAAAATCCTGAAAAGACTCGAAAAGAGAAAATCGAGGAATACAAACAGAAGTTCGCAAATCCTTACGTTGCAGCCTCATACGGATATGTCGATGCGGTCATTCAACCAAACGAAACAAGAGATTATATTTCTCACGCTTTGGAAATATGCAAAAACAAGACACAGGAAAATCCTAAGAAAAAGCACGGACTTCCTCCTTTCTAAAAAAACATAAACAGAGATCAATCAAGCGTATATTTATCTTAGCAAAACAAATTAAAGACAGAAGAAAATGGCAGATAACAATACCAATACAAGGACGCATTACAGACAATTATATGTCAAAGTCGCACCGGGAGAAATCTATGCTTTCATTCCCGGAACGATAGTCAAAGTGTTTGTGCAAGAAGGTCAGGTTGTACAAAAAGGCGACGTGCTTTGCTCTTTGCACGCAATGAAGATGGACAATCAAATTTGTGCAACAATGAACGGAATTATCAAATCGGTAAACATAGAAGAAGGACAAAACGTCAGCAAGAACGATGTGCTGATAGAAATTGTCGAAGAATAAGAGTGTTTTTAAGTACAAAAATCGCAGCGAGAGAGTAATAATTTTTTGCTTTATCGCTGCGATTTTCCTTTTTAAGTCGCTGTTACAATATATTTTCACAGCACATAACCCTCTCAAAGATACGCAGTTTAATATCTTCTTTTCAAAAAAAGCATGGGCAATTATAAGATTTCGAAAAAATAGTTGTAAATTTGTGCGTTAAAAAATACGAGTATGAGAAAGACTTTTGGTTTGTCGGCAATGTTTGTTTTGGCAGTGGCATTGCTAAGTTCATGTACCTCGCAGAAGAATTTGATCTACTTGCAGGGCAGTGAAGATATGAATGGCGACATATTGCATACCTATTCGGGTGATGAAAAGAACTATTCTCCCGAATATGTTTTGGCAGAACAGGATATGCTTTATATCCAAATAACTTCCACAGTCGGAAATGAAGCAAATTCCTTGTTTAACAACAACACAAATAACAATTATGTAAGTAGCGACAATGCTGTGTATTTGAATAGTTTTGTTGTAGATAAAGAAGGTGAAATCGGTTTGCCGCTCATGGGAAAGGTCTTTGTCAAAGGTTTGACCGTGGAGCAGGCAGAAAAGAAGATAAAGGAGAAAGCAGAAGAATTTGTTCAGGGAGCAGTGGTGTCTTGCAAGATGGTAAACTACAAAGTGTCTGTTTTGGGAGAAGTAACACGCCCGGGAACTTATACTTTTTACCAACCGAGTGTGAGCGTTTTTGATGTCATTGCAGCAGCAGGCGACTTGACATATTATGGAAACAGACACAGAGTGAAGGTTGTGAGAAAGACCTCTAAGGAAGACTTGATTTATACTTTGGATCTGAGCGAGGCAAGCATTCTTCAAGACAAAAAATTCTACCTTCAGCCGGGAGACTTGGTCTATGTGGAACCTAACAAGAACACCAAGGCATTGACAACCCTCAATGTGCCGTTAAACACAATCACAAGTTCGTTGTCAATTCTTACATCGGTAATATCGGTAGTTTCGTTAATCCTTACATTAAGCAACAAGTAAAATTCGTATCGTGGAAAACAATATTCAGAAGCAAGAAGTAGTAAGAGAAGAGTCTTCAATCAACTATGCGGAGATTCTTTTTAAGATGTTGTCCAAATGGCATTGGTTTGCCATTGCAGTCATTGTGGCATTGATTGGAGCGTTTATCATTACCCGATACTCCAAGCCTCAGTATGAAGCAACGGCAACTCTGTTAATCAAGAGCAACAACGAGTTGTTGGGAAATATGTCTATGATGAACGACTTCATATACAACCAAGACAAAGTCAATTTCCAAAACGAGATTGGAACAATTCAATCTTTGTCGATGGTCAAAAGGACAATCAAGGCATTGGATTTCCATGTTACCTACTACCAAAGGTTGAACATAAGAGACATAGACATATATAAGAATGCTCCTTTTGAAGTTGATTTGGATTTGTATCGGTCTCAGCCTGTTGGAGTGCCGATAGACGTCGAGTTGTTCAAAGACAAGTGCATTGTATCTTACGACGAGAAAGAGAATGTGCCTGTTTATGACTATGCAGAAGACAGAGTGTTGCCCGACACAAGAGTAAACGTTAAAAAGAGAAGAGTAACTCTCAAATACGGAGACTGGTTTACACAAGACGGAATGCGTTTCACGGTAAAATTGAGAAATCCCGACAAATGGAATGACAACTATTCCAAAATGAATTACTCTTTTGTGGTAAACGATCTCGATGCTGTTGCAAAACAATTCAAAGCTACCAATATAGACTTGATAAACAAGGAAAGCTCCATCATATCTATCAAATACAAACACGAGAACAGCGACAAGGCAACAGACTTTGTAAATATGCTTTGCAAGATTTACCTCGACCAAACCTTTGAAGAGAAGAACCACATGAACGTTGCGACGATTGAGTTCGTCAATTCTCAGATTTCGAGCGTTGCCGACTCTCTTTCGATTGCCGAAAGACGTCGTGAAGCCTTTCAACAAAGCAACAACACCTTGTCTTTGACCAACGATGCTCAGTATTTGTATGAGAGAACCAACGAATTGGAAGTTCAAAGAGCCGAGGCTGCAACACAGAGAGCTTATTATGATGCGTTGTCCGACTATGTCAATAATGCCAACTTGGAAGGCGGAGTTGCAGTTCCCTCAACAATGGGAATACAAGACCCTATCCTCAACCGCTTGGTCGAAACCCTCACAACATTGGTGCTTGAGCGTCAAAGGCTTTCAACAACTCTGACACCAAAAAGCCCGAAGATTAAAGAATTGAACCTTCAAATCGAAACCACAAGGAAGCAAATACAAGAGAGTTTGAAGACTATAAAGCAACACTTGGACATTACTCAAAAGGAATTAAAACGTCAGCAAAATCTTTTGCAGGTCGAGGTAGATAAGTTGCCTACAACTCAGAGAAACATGATAAACATAGAACGTCAGTTCAAGTTTAACGATGAGATTTACAACTTCTTGTATCAAAAGAGGGCGGAAGCCGAAATTGCAAAGAGTGCTGCACTTCCCGACCACAAGATAATAGACAAGGCAAAGTTTGCCGTGAAGGTTTATCCTAAGACAAGCAGGAACTTTTTGATTGCAATACTTGTAGGATTGTTAGTTCCTGCGGCATATATCCTCATTCGCTACTACATAAACAACACCGTGGGAGGAAAAGATGACTTGGAGAAAATATCCGATGCTCCTATTCTCGGATATATTCCTCAACTTCCCGATGATTATAACCGAATGGTGGTATTTGACAAGCCAAAGAGCCAAATTTCAGAGTCGTATCGTTCAATCAGAACGAACATCAAATACATATTAAAGGATGACGGCAACAAGAAAGAAGGCAGTGTAATCCTCATTACTTCGGCAAATCCGAGCGACGGAAAGAGTTTGACAAGTTTGAACCTTGCTTCTGTTTTGTCGTTGGGAGGAAAGAAGACCATAATTGCAGGTTACGATTTGAGAAAACCTAAGTTGCACAAGGTGTTCCACGTCGATGGAAGCTGCGGTATCACATCTTATTTGATTGGAAACAACTCTTACGAAGAAATTATCCAACATACCGAATTTTCAGACTTGGATGTGTTGGTTTCCGGACCTGTTCCGCCAAATCCTTCGGAGCTTATCGACTCTGAAAAGAACAGAGAGCTAATCGGACGCTTGAAACAAGAGTACGATTATGTGATTTTGGATACCCCTCCCGTAAGTTTGATTGCCGATGCTTTGTGTTTGGCAAAAGAATCCGACATCAACTTGTTTATTGTGCGTAGTGAACAGACCGACAAGGGCATATTGAAGATTTCTCTCGGCGAATTGGAACAAAATAACGTTAAATACAACTTTGTCTTGAATGGAATCAAGAACGCAATGCAAAAGTACGGCTATTCAAGTCGCTATGGCGGATATGGTTATGGCTATGGTTACGGCAAAGGCTATGGTGGTTACGGCTATGGTTACGGAGCTGGAAAGCACTATGGTCAGGGTTACGGAGCTGGATATGGCTATGGCTACGGTTACTTTGACGAAGATTCTCAAAATAAAGAACAAAAGAAGTCTTAATCATAACATTCTATGCGGTGTGAACGAGAATTTCACACCGCTTTTTTTATGCCCTCGTTTGAATGAGACACTACAACATTCCGATTTTTATTCCCGAACTTGCTTGTCCTAACCGATGTATTTACTGCAATCAGCGACATATTTCGGGGCAAGCGGAAGTTGTTTCCACCGACAAGGTTGTTCAAATCATCGAAAGCCATTTGCAGACCTTTGTTCGCCCAAGTCATGTGGAGGTTGCTTTTTTTGGAGGGAGCTTTACTGGATTGGAGATTGAGCAGCAGGAGAAGTACTTGGAGGTTGTGCAGCCTTACATCAAGCAAGGTTTGATTGAGGGCATCAGACTTTCGACTCGTCCCGATTATATTTCTGTTGCTGTGCTTGATACGCTGAAACGCTATAATGTAAAGACGATTGAACTTGGAGCTCAGTCGCTTTGCGACGAAATATTGACGCTTTGCGAACGGGGACACAGCGTCAGAGATGTCGAGAAAGCCTCCTCTCTCATAAAAGAGTATGGTTTCAGCCTTGGTTTGCAAATGATGGTAGGACTGCCCTCAGATACCTTGGAGCGTTCAAAGCAGACAGCTCAAAAAATCGTCAGCTTGGGTGCTGACAACACCCGAATATATCCTACTTTGGTCATTCCGAACACAAAATTGGCAGAGATGTATTACAGAGGCGACTATCGACCGCTCTCCATAGAGCAAGCTGTCGAGTGGTCTGCCGAAGTTTATAAGATTTTTATTCAATCGGGTGTGAGCGTTTTGAGAGTTGGGCTTCACCCTTCGGAGGGTTTGATAAGCGGAAACGAACTTATTGCCGGACCTTTTCACGTTTCGTTCAGAGAACTTGTGCTTAGCCGAATATGGTTGGAAAGATTGCAGTCCCTTGGCAAAGAAACAAAGTGCATAGTTGTCAATCCCAAAGACATAAACTACGCAAAGGGCTATCGACTCTGCAACATAAAGGCTCTGAAAGAAAGAGGGGTAGTCTTAAACTTTGTTCAGAGCGAAAGCCAGACAAGAGACACTTTCTCCATTTGCCGATAAGGGTATTTTTTTTGCGAGCTTTTTTACAGATAGGCAGGCTTTTCGTCGTACCTTTGCAAAATTCTATTTTAATTGATTGCTTATGACAAGAGAAGAAATCATTGATAAGTTTTGTTCAATGGGCGATTGGATAAACTGCTCGCTCGAAAACGGAGAGTTTAATGCTGTTTTGCAGACTGCTTTTGCCAAAAATCCGTGGTTCTGCCCCACATTTTCTCGCAAAGCCTTGGAGGGAATTGCCTTATGGCTCAAAAAAGACAGCTTGGAAGCCTTCGTCAAGCCTTATTCTTTTGCTCCCAAGGCAAAAAAGGTTGCTGTCATTGCTGCCGGAAACATTCCTGCCGTTGCCTTTCACGACATTATGTGTGTGTTGTTGAGCGGAAATGAGGTTGTTTGCAAGTTATCCCACAAAGATGATGTCCTTCTGCCCTTTCTTTTCGGAAAATACTTTCCGCAAGAGGTTGTTTTCGAGAGTGAAAAGCTCAAATCATTTCAGGCTGTCATTGCAACGGGAAGCGACAACACCGCTCTGCTCTTTGAAAACTACTTTGCAAAATACCCTCACATCATAAGGCATTCGAGAAGCTCGGTTGCAATTCTCTCGGGTAAAGAAACCGCCTTGCAGCTTCAAGGTTTGGCAGAAGATATGTTGCTCTATGCCGGATTGGGGTGCAGAAACACAAGCCTTCTCTTTGTTCCGAAGGGCTATGATTTCACTCTGCTCGCTCAGGCGTGCCAAAACTTCCTTTGGTTGAGGGATTTGAACAAATATCGCAACAACTTGGACTACCACAGAGCCATATTCACTATGAACAACGTGCATTTTGAAGACTTGGAGAGCGTGTTGCTGACAGAAAACACCGAGTTGAACTCGGCAGTGAGCGTTGTGAACTATTCTTTCTACACTTCGGAAGCGGAGATTGAGGACTTCTTGTCCGAAAACCGAGAGAAGATACAAATCGTTTCGGGAAATTGTTCCTCAACAGCCTGCGAAAGTTTCGGCAAAGCCCAAGAACCGCAGATTGACGACTTTGCCGACGGACTTGACACAATGAAATGGCTTGATGGTTTGAGGTAAAAACGCACCGAATTGGCTTTTTCGAGTAAATTTTCTCTCTTTTGTAAGAACGAAAAGGGATTACCAAACTTTTTCTTTTGTTGGTAATATCATTACCAACGAGAAAATTTTTTGGTAATCTCGATTTATCAAAGAAAAAACCTCGCTTTGCAATGACAAAACGAGGTTTTATTGTGGAGTTTCTTCGCTCAACCCAAACTTTCCTTCAACATCATAAGACGATTGGCAATGTTGGCTTCGCTAACCGAACTATCAAAGTCCAAACCAAGTATATTGACTCTGGGATAACATTGTTTGATTTTGTTTTCCATGCCTCTGCTTATGATGTGATTGGCAATGCAGCCAAAGGGTTGAAGACTTATCACCGCATCTGCCTTGTTTTTTGCATACGAAACAATCTCTGCCGGAAGCAGCCAGCCCTCTCCAAACTGCACATACAAAGGCAGAATGTCTTTAACGCCCTCTGCAAGCTCATAAACGTCTTCCAAAGGAGAGAAATACTTAAATCTGCTCAATACTTTGTTGAACTTTTCGACCTCATGCCTTACAATCTTATAGGCTTGCGAGAAAACGAAGTCGGGAATGTTGCTTTTGAGAAGATTGTTTTGCAGCTTGGCATCGCGATTGACAAAGCTCTGAGTAAAAAAGGGCGTAAGCATAGGAGGCAAGACCTCAATGTCGTGTTCGGTAAGCCAAGAGGCTATGTTTTTGTTGGCAAAGGGGTGAAATTTGAGGAATATTTCTCCTACTATTCCTACCTTTTTTCTTTCCAATCTCTCCTTTGGCAACAGGCTGTTGAAGCTCTCGACTGCCGAAGCAAGAAGTTGGAGCATTGCCTTGCGGTCAGACTTCAACACAAGAGCCTTCGCCTTTTGCAAATAGGAGCTTTGGAGGTCTTTCGCAGCCTTTTTGTCGCTTACTCTGCACACCGTGGCATAATAAAGTTTTGAAAGACTGTCGCCAAACAACATTGCAGAAAAAGCAATCGGCAGTATCTTAACCCAATTCAACTTAAAGCCGGGCTGATTGTTGTTCAAATCCCCTCCCATTGTAACACTTATCACCGGAATGTTTGCAAATCCCGCATCGACCAAGGCTTTCCTTATTACCGCATAGTAGCTCGACGCCCTGCATTGCCCTCCTGTTTGAGTAATTCCGACTGCTGTTGAAGACAAATCGTACTTTCCGCTTTTCAGAGCCTTGATTACATCGCCCACAATGAGGGTTGCAGGATAGCATACTTCGTTGTTGGAATATGTGAGACCAATCTCTGCCGAACGCTCGTTGCTAAGGGGAAGCACTTCCAACTTATAGCCGCTCAACTCAAAGACTTCGGGAAGCAAAGGTGAGGCATATTCGGTAAAAAAGGGAGCCAAAATCGTTCTCTGTTTGTCTTGCTTGGTGAAAGTCTTGGTATTGACAAACAAAGCAGGCTTTTGTGAGCTTCTTTCGGGCAGAGCGGCAATGCTTTCCAAAAGGCTGCGAACTCTCAGCCTCATTGAACCCACATTATTGATGTCATCTACCTTTATAATGGTGCATACCTTGTCGTAACGCTTGAAAATGTTTTCTATTTCGTCGAGAAGGAAAGCATCAGGTCCGCATCCGAAAGAGGTAATCTGCATATAGTTGATGCGATTGTCTTGAAGAGCGGTCCACTTTGCAGCTTTGACAATTCGATTCAAGTATGCCCATTGCGAAAGCATATAAGTATCCTGCATATCGAGCGAGTGTTCGTCTCTCAAAAGGTCATCGCTTATCACGCAAGCCCCCAAGTCTGAAACAATGTCGCTCAATTTGTGTTGAATAAGGCTGTCGCTGTGGTAAGGACGGGCAGCAAGCATGACAACAGGCTTGTTTGCTTCCAAAGCATGGTCGAGTATTTCCCTGTTTTTGGATTTTATGTCTTTGGTATAAAGAGCCTGTGCGGCAAGAGCCGATTGCAGAGCCGTGTTCAGCTGTTTGTCGCTCACAGAAAGCCCTTTGCACCTTTCGGAAAGAGTATCCACATAGTTTTTGAGGTTTTTCAAGAGCAACTTTCGGTCTTTGAAATTGAAAACAGGGTTATCCAAATGGCAGTTTTCAGAACCGAAGATAGAGAGTTGGTTTTTCACAATAGTATTATAGGAAGAGACAATCGGGCAGTTGTAAGTATTTGCAGCCGACTTGTCGTCTTGCTGTTCGTAGATGACAAAAGGGAAAAAGATATTGTCAATTCCCCTATCCAAAAGGTTCTTGACGTGAGAGTGAACCAACTTTGCAGGAAAACAAATGTTCTCGCTCATTACCTGATGAAGTTCTTTCTCGTAGCTTTCGTAGGTAGAAAGGTCGCTAAGCTCCACATTGATGTTCAGATAAGAGAAAAACGCCTGCCAAAAAGGGAAATCCTCAAACATATTCAGTACTCGCGGAATGCCGAGGGTCAAAACAGGATTGTCCGAAGAGGTATTGCGAAACACTCTCTCCAATTTGTAGGCATAGATGTTCTCTGCTTTTTCTTTTTTTGCAGTGGAAGTGAAGACTTTCTCACATTTGTTTCCAGAAAAGTAAGTCTTGCCGTTCACAAAGCTGTATTTGGTTACAAGACATTGGTTTTCGCAACCCTTGCAATGAAGTTCCTTGGTTTCAAAATCGGACAAACGTATTTCTTTTGCAGCGACTTGTTCCTTTGATTTGACGCTTTCCGCAGCTGCAACGGCACAACCGTAAGCCCCCATAAGCTCGGGCGACGAGCTTCTGAAGACTTTTGTTCCCATAATGTTCTCAAAGGCTTTCACAATGGCATCATTTCTCATCGTTCCGCCCTGAACGACTATGTTTTTGCCAATCGAGTGAGAGCCAATCTTCAAAACCTTGTACAAACAGTTCTTTACAACCGAATAGGAAAGCCCTGCCGAAATATCAGCGACCGATGCCCCCTCTCTCAAAGATTGCTTTACCTTGGAGTTCATGAAGACTGTGCAACGCGTTCCGAGGTTGCAGGGATTTTTTGCAAGAGTTGCAAGGCGTGCAAAGTCCGAAACACCATATCCGAGTGAGCGTGCAAAAGTCTCGATGAAAGAACCGCAACCCGAAGAGCAGGCTTCGTTGAGTTCAATTCGGTTGAGTACTCCGTCTTTTATGTACATTGCTTTCATGTCCTGACCTCCTATGTCGAGAATAAAATCGACTTGGGGACACAAAACCTTGGCTGCTTTGTAGTGAGCAATGGTTTCCACAATCGACATATCCAATCCGAATGCCGCCTTGATTAGATCTTCGCCGTAGCCGGTGGAACAAGATGCCACAATTTGAGGAGCGGCATGACACTTTTCGATTTGCTCACACATTCTGTCCAAAGCCGCTTTCACAGCCCCCAAAGGATTGCCTCCGTTGGCAGAATAGTCCGAAAAAAGTATGTTATGGTTGCTGTCGGTCAAGACTAATTTGGTTGTTGTCGAGCCTGAGTCTATTCCGATGAAGGCTCGGGAGCAAAATCCCTCGAGTGATTTTGTTCGCTCGGCTTTTCCTTTTTCTTTTTGCCACAAAAGCAACTCTTCTTTGCTCGAAAAGATTGGTTGAAGTCCCGATTGGCTTTGACAAGTAGTCGAAAGATTTGATGTTTTCAGCTTTTGTGCAAACTCGCTCAGGCTTGTAACAAAGGATTGTTGCGTTTGGGAATAAATACAGCCCATTGCAGGAATGAGATTGGAGTATTCGAGACAAAGTAAGTCGGTTTCGCTCAAATGGAGCTGACGTTCAAATGCCTGCCTTAACGATTTGATGTAGGTAAGCGGTCCTCCGCAAAGAAGTATCTTGGGTTTGATTGGCAGACCCTTCGACAAAGAAGAGATAACCTGCAATGCAATGGCGTTAAATATGGAAGCGGCAATATCTTGTTTGCTTACAGCTTTGGCAACAAGGTTTTGAACGTCTGTTTTTGAAAATACACCACATCGAGATGCTATCGGATATATGTGTTCTGCCCTTTGAGCAAGAGCATCAAGCTCTTCAACTGCCACGCCAAGCACAACAGCCATTTGATCTATGAACGCACCCGTTCCTCCCGCACAATTACCATTCATTCTCATAAGAGGCATTTGTCCCTTGTCAAAGAATATTATCTTGGCATCTTCTCCCCCAATGTCGATAAGGGTGTTTATCTCCATTTTGCTGCTTTTGACAAAGTTGGATACGGCAATCACCTCCTGAACAAAAGGTAATCCCAATCTCTCCGAAAGTCCCAAACCTGCAGAACCCGTAATCACCACTTCGGCTTGCACATTTCCTATGACATTTTCTGCTTGTAACAAAATATCTGCCACACAACAAGCAACATCTGCGTTATGTCTTGTGTATTTTGAGTAAACCACCGACTTGTTTTCGTCTTGAACTACAAGTTTTGCAGTGGTCGAACCTATGTCTATACCTAATTTGTACATCATTGTCTTGCTATCAATCGAATAATTTGAGAGTTTATTTGTTTTCTATCAGTGCGGTAATCGCTGTTTTGATATGTTCTTTCCTCTTTTTCAAGAATTCATCTTTCGCTTGTTCGTCTTTATTCAACAAAACCATGGGAAAGGAAATGAGAAAACTAAATACGTCGAGCGAAAATATGTCAAGCAACAAATCTTCCGCCTTCATGTCTTTTAGAAATCTATTTTCGGCTTCGCTATCCATCTCTTGCTGCAATTCTTGCAACATATTACCCAAACGACTGAGTACCACGCTTCTGAAACTCTCAAAGAACTTGTGATTGTTCTTCATTTCCTGCAACAAAAACAAGGGTAACTCCGGATTGTTCTCCAAAAACTCAAAATGAATGTCGATAATGTGACATATTTTCTCCCTAAGGTTACAACCCTCGGGTATGGTGGAAAAATATTTTAAGATAATATCGCTGTTTTGGTTGATTATTGTTTCCAATAACTTCTCCTTGCTTCGGAAATAGTAGTGAATCAAGGCTTGATTGCAGCCTGCAAGTTTTGCAATCTGAGTTGTCGAAGTACCGTCGTAGCCATTTTTCAAAAACAATTCCTTGGCACAAGCAAGTATCTTCTCCTCCATCGAATTTCTTTGTTCGTCCATTTGTTTAATATCTTTGTTTAATAGACTTATTAAAAGCCGCTGCAAAAGTAGGACAATTTTTCAAATGTACCAAACAAATAATTGTTAAATTCAAAAGTGGTTTTGCAACAATAAAGCCTCAATTCGCTTTTTTACTATCGGCAAACCAATGGAATAAATCGCAACTTACGACAAAAATAACCAAAGTTTGATTGCAGAAAAACCTGCCTTAAATGCACTTCTGCGGCTTGGTAATGCTATTGCTAAGCAAAAAAATTTTGGCAATTCTGAAAATCGTCTGAAAACGAGAGCTTTCTGCGAAAAAATTATTGGCGAAAGTCTTGGGAAAAATGAGCTTTGATAGGATAGTTTTCTGCTATCAAACTTACTTAATGACTTGATAATCGGATTATCACGGCTGATAATGATACTATCTTCCCAAGACAATCGGTTATCCTTGGGCTTGGAGTGCATTCCTATCGACTTTCATGGTTTGCAAATTTAGAGAGCTTTTCTGTAATCGCCTATTCGATATGTTCAAATGGTGAAAGCACAAAAAAAGAGGAACTTTCCCTAAGCTCCTCTCTTTGTTTCAAAAGTGCGGGTGAAGGGACTCGAACCCCCACGCCTCACGGCACCAGATCCTAAGTCTGGCGCGGCTACCAATTACGCCACACCCGCCCGATTTTGCGGTTGCAAAGATAGTACAACTTTTGATTTCTGCCAAATTTTACAGAGCTTTTTTGCACATTTTTTTGCAACCAAAATCGTAAATCACTCTATTTCAAACCCATTTTCTTAACCAAAAGCGGCGTAATGTCTTCGCTATCTTCCGAATACCACAATATGCCGTTGCTCTCAAAGATATAAGTAAACTTGTTTTCCTTTGCAATTTCGGCAACAACTGCTTTGATTTTGTCTATCACCACCGTGAACAACTCATTTTGTTTGTTGCTCAAATCAACCTGTGCATTTTGTTGAAACATCTCCATTCTCTCCAACACACCTCTGATTTCGTTCTCTTTGTTTGCTCTCAAAAGGTCGGTTAATTGGTCTTTTTTTGCCTCATACTCCTGAGTTAGTCTTGTGTACTCGGTTTGCATTGCCTTCAACTCTGCTTCCAACTCTGCGGCATAATCTTTCAAGACATTTTGTACCGAATCTGCCTCAGGCATTCTTTTCATCAATTCACTCGAATTAAAATGTCCCAACTTGATTGTCTTTTGTGCAAAAGCACCTGTTGCAAACAAGCATAAAGCTGCAACCACCAATACTTGAAATGTTTTTTTCATTCTTTCTGTTGTTTATTTTGTTGTTATTATTTATTTCTGCAAATACTCTTTTCGCCTTATCGCTTTGAAGAATTGACCTTGTAGCCCAATTCTGCCAAAACAAGGTCGCTTATGTCGGTCTTTCCATCGACATAAAGTATGGTTGCTCCCGACGACTTGTCAAACACAACCGAATAGTTCTTCTCTTGAGCCACCTTTTCGATAGCATTGTATATTCGGTCTTGAATTGGTTTTATCAATTCGGAACGTTTCTTTGCCAAATCGCCCTCGCTGCCAAATCTTTGCTTTTGCAAATTCTTTGCTTCTTTCTCTGCCGCAATGATTTCGTTTTCTTTTTGAGTTTTCAAATCGTTTGGCAAAAGAACAGCCTCGGCTTGGAAAGCCTTATAGAGCTTATCGACCGCCTGAAACTTCACTTCTATCTCTTTTTGCCACTGAAGCGACACTTCTTCAAGCTCTTTTTGAGCCTGTTTATACTCAGGTACATTGCTCAAAATGTAGTCTGTATCTACACAAGCGTACTTTTGTGCATAGGTGCAGAGGGATAAAACCGACAACACCGCAAATAACAAATATCTTTTCATCTTTCTGTGATTTTTTATCTTCAATACTAATTTTCTAATCTATTGAACCATTTATCGAGAAATGGAAATGAGAGCCGTTTGTGCCTGTTGTTCCCGGCACATCGTCAAATCCGTATCCCCAATCTATTCCCAGAGTTCCGAACATCTGCATAAAAATCCTTATTCCCACTCCTGCCGAACGATACATCTTGAAAGGCTCAAAGCTCTGGAAGTTTGCCCAAGAGTTTCCGCCCTCAAAAAATCCGAGAACATAGACAGACGCCATTGGATTGAGCGTTACAGGATAGCGGGCTTCGAGAGTAAATTTGTCAAATACCGTTGCTCCGCTCTCGGGGTTCAAACAATTATTGTCATATCCCCTGAGGGACACCAATTCTCTTCCGTCCAAAGAATAACCGGTCAATCCGTCTCCTCCGAGATAGTATCTCTCAAAAGGAGAATAGCCTACCTCGCTGTTATATTGTCCCAAGAAACCAAACCTTGCCCTTGTTGAGAAAACCAAATCATCGACCACGTTGAAATACCATGCAGCTTTTAAGTTGATTTTGTAGTATTCCAACCATTTATACTTCTCTGCCGAGGTCATTGTCGAGTAATCTTTGTTGTTTACCAACGAATAGGGGAATGTAAGCTGAGTTGAGAGGGTTACTTCCGAGCCTTGACGAGGATATATCGGCTGATCGACCGAGTTTCTCGAAACAATGAGGCTGTAATTGATGTTGTTGGAAATTCCCGTCGGCATTGCAAAACTCTGATAGTTCTTGACGTTGTATTGCTGATAGGTAATGCCGTGGCTGAGCGAGAAATAATCGTCGGGCCACTTCAATCTCTTTGACAAAGATACCGAAGCACCAAAAATTCCCAAGTAGTACTCTCGCTCGCTTGTCGTATTCCAATAGCCGTCGTCCTGATAAGAGTAATAGACGCTTGTTGTGAGAGCCTGAGGTTTCTTTCCTCCAAGCCAAGGCTCGGTAAACGAAAGATTAACCAAGCTGTAATATGTGCCGTTGGTCTGCAATCTCAAACTCAATCGCTGTCCGTCTCCCGTAGGAAAAGGTTTCCATGCATCTTTCTTAAATAAATTTTGAGCCGAAAAGTTTGTCAGCGAAATACCTGCCGAGAATATTACCATATTTGCTCCCCAGCCTCCCGAAACATCAAAGGTTGAACTCGATTTTTCTTCCAACTGATATTCTATATCGACAGTTCCGCTTTCCGGATTGGGTCTTATGTCAGGATTTATCTTTTCGGCGTCAAAGTAATTGAGCTGTTGTATTTCCCTAATTGAGCGATAGACATTGTCTCTACTGAAAAGCTCTCCCGGATAGGTCTTCAACTCTCTCATAACGACGTAATCGTTCGTTACGGTATTGCCGCTGAGGGATACTTTTCCTATTCTTGCCTGCTTACCCTCATATACTCTCATCTCGATGTTGATTGTGTCGTTCACAATCGTCGTTTCAACAGGTATTACTCTGAAAAACAAATAACCATCGTCCGTATAAAGAGAGTAAATATCCGTTCCCGTAGGGTCATACTGCAAGTTCTTTTCGAGAAGCGACTTGTTGTAGTCGTCTCCCTTGTTTATTCTCAATCGTTTTGACAATTCGGCTGCATCATATTTGGTATTGCCCACCCAAGTTATGTCTCCAAAGTAAAATTTGTTGCCCTCATGGATTTCCATGTCGATTACAACTTCCTTGACCTGCTTTTTCTTTCCGAAAAAGTTCTTTCTCACCGCATCGACCACATAGACACTATCGCGAATTATCTTTGCATCGCGAAAGCCCTTGTTGTTATAGTTCTCAATTATCAATTCCTTATCGGCTTGATACTCTTCATCTACAAATCTTGACGATTTCCAAAATCTCCACCAACGATACTCTTTGGTGTTCTTCATTTTGGAACGGACTTTGCTGTCTTCCACAGAGTACAATTCTTCGTCCGACTTCCAAAACTTCCACCAATAGTTATAGCTCTTGCTCTGCTTTACAAGTCGATTGCTGTTTCCTCTGATGTTTATCGCTCCTATACGTACTTTTTCTCCCTTGTCAATCTTGAAAGTCAGGAAGGCTTCGTTGCGGAGTGTGTTTGTGTCTTTCTTTTCTTCAATTTCGGTAACAACAGAGTAGTATCCCTTGTCGGCAAAGTAGTCATGTATTATGTTGCGGCAGTTGTTTTTCAGGTTTTCTGTAACCACATCGCCCGATGCAATGTTCATTTTCTCTTTGAGTTTGTCGGCTTCGGAGCGTTTAACACCCTCTATCTTGAATGCAGTCAGCCTCGGCTTGGTGAGTAGCTTGTAAACCAAAAAGACCGTCCTTCCTTCGGCTCTCGAAATCAAGATTTGAACATCGTCAAATATGCCTTGCTTCCACAGTTTGTCGATTGCAGAACTTATCTTATCCCCCGGCAGCGAGATTTTTTCTCCTACCGATATGCCCGAAAGAAGAATGACCGAATTGTGATCCAAATGCTCTGCTCCAACAACCTCAATCCCTCCGACTTCATACTCTTTGGGAGAGAAATAATCCAACTCTATTTTATTGGTTTGTGCAAACATTGCCATGGTGCTGCACAACAATATATATATAGGTAGTAAAAGTACTCTGTTGATTTCTTTCATTTATCAGCCGATGATTTATTCTTGCAAATTGTAAACGTATGGTTTTGAATTTAATTTTGTTTTCAAACAATTTTGTCTTTACTTTTTGAGTTGTTCGCTTGTTTTTCCGAAACGTCTTTCCCTGCCTTGGTAATCGACAATCGCTTTATACAACTCTTCTTTTGTGAAATCGGGCCAGAGTGTGTTGGTAAAATACAATTCCGTATATGCCAACTGCCACAACAGATAGTTGCTAAGTCTGTATTCTCCGCTTGTTCTGATTAGCAAATCGGGGTCGGGATAAGATGCCGTTTCAAGATTTGCCGAAATGTAGTCCTGAGTTATCTCTTCGGGGGCGAGTTCTCCTTTGGCTGCTCTGGCTGCAATGGTCTTGATTGTTTTGGTTATTTCCCAGCGAGAAGAATAGTTGAGAGCCAAAATAAGCGTCATTCGGCTGCCTTTTCGGGTTCTTTCCATACAACCTTCAAGAGCCTTGCGAGTGTCTTGCGAAATGGCACTCAAATCTCCTATACATTCCAAACGAACACTATTATCGAGTAATGTCTTTTCTTCGTTTGCTATTGTCGAAACCAACATCGACATCAGAGCATCAATTTCTTCTTTTGGTCTGTTCCAATTTTCGGTCGAAAAAGTGTATAATGTGAGATATTCCACCCCCAATTCGGCACAGGCTTCAGTTACCTGCCTTACGGCATTGACGCCGTTTTGGTGTCCGAACACTCTTTCTCTGCCTCTTTGTTTTGCCCATCTGCCATTACCGTCCATAATCACGGCAATATGTCTTGGCAACTTCTCACTAATTATACAATCCTTGGTTTCCATGTCAGAAAATTGTAAACAAATTATCTCTTGTCAATATGCTGCTGTGTGCCAACTGACCTGCAAAGTTAATTATTATTTTGCAGCCGACAAAGAAAACGCCGTTTTTTTGACCTCTTGCAATGTAAAATTCAGAAAACAACAGCCCGAAATCAATGTTTGATTTATCCGATTTGCAAGAAAAAAATCGACTTTTTGATATGCTCGAAAAAAAACGGCGTTTTACTCTCTCAAAACGCCCTTTCAACAAAATAAAACGGCGTCTTGACAGAGCAAATCGGCGTTTTATCAAGCAAATTTTTGAGATTTGATTTTCAACTACTTATATCAGCTCCAATCGGGAGGCGTCCTGCCTTATGAAAATGAACAGCAAAAGAGTGAAAGCCCACAAAGACGAGCCTCCGTAGCTGATAAACGGAAGCGGAATGCCGATTACGGGAAGCAATCCTATGGTCATGCCTATGTTTACAAAGAAGTGAAAGAAAATAATGCTCGCAACTCCATAGCCATATATCCTTGCAAATTTGCTCCTTTGTCTTTCTGCCATTTTCACAAGCCTGATACACAAAGTAAGAAACAAAATTATCGTTATCGAACTGCCTATAAATCCCCATTCTTCGCCTATGGTACAGAAAATAAAGTCGGTATCTTGTTCGGGAACGAAGTTGTATTTTGTTTGTGTGCCGTTCAAAAATCCTTTTCCCAAAAATCCTCCGCTGCCGATTGCGATTTTGCTTTGATTGACATTGTAACCCACTCCTTTCAAGTCTTCTTTTTTGCCCAACAAAACCTCAATTCTGTCTTTTTGATGTTGCTCCAAACCCTTGTCAAACACCACATCGACCGCAAAAACCACTGCCGAGGAAATCAAAAAACAAACAAGAAACAACCACACCTTGGTTCTGTGCGACTTTCTTTTGATTACAAGCCATGCCACAAGGCACAAAGCAAACAATATGGCGACCAAAATATATTTGTCAATCAACAATGCCGAAACGAAAAGCACAATCAAAGCCGCTCCAAATACCAAGACATAGGCAGACAATCCCTCTCGGAACAGCACAAACACAAAACTTGCAAAAACCAATGCCGAACCCGTATCGTTTTGAAGAAAGACCAACAACATAGGCACGACAATCACAAAGATTGAAGCTATCTTTGTTCTCCACTTTGAGAAGTCGGCGTCTATCGAAGAGAGTACTTTGGCAAGAGCGAGTGCCGTTGCCCCTTTGGCAAACTCCGAAGGCTGAATACCGAAATCGCCCACTCCGAACCACGATTTGGCTCCCTTGGTTTCCGAACCTACAACAAGCACCGCCACAAGCATGAGAAGGAAAATTCCGTAAATGACGTATGCCGACTGAGTGAAGAATTTGGGATCGAGAATAATGACAAACAAAGCTATAACCAAAGCCGCTCCAATCCAAATGATTTGTTTTCCGTACCGACAGCTGAAATCGAATATGCTGCTGTGGTCTCCGTCATATACAGCGGCATAAACATTAAGCCAACCGAAGAAAACCAATACCAAATAGATGATTACCGTCCACCAATCTATGTTGTGCAACAAGTTTTTGTTCCTTCTGTCCATGGAATTTGCGATTTTGCTTAGTTATGTTTGTGAACCTTTTTGGGTTTTACCTTTCTAACCAAAGGAAGTGGCTGACACGGATTGGTCTGCATATACATTTCTTCCATTTCTTTGCGTTCCACCTCGCCTTTGAGGTATTTTTCTATCACAAGGCTTGCAATCGGAGCTGCCCAAGTGCCTCCTCCGCCTCGTGCATTCTCAATATAAACCGCCACTGCAATCTTCGGATTGTTCATTGGTGCAAAACAAATAAACACAGAGTGGTCTTCTCCAATGTTTTCGGCAGTTCCCGTCTTTCCACAGACGGCTATGTCGTCTATTTTGGCTCTTCGTGCAGTTCCTCCCGCCTCATGAACCACTCCCCACATACCTTCAACAGCCAAATCCCAGTATGAAGAGGGTATAAGGCTGTAATGTTTCTCCCCATACTTGACATACTTCTCTTTTTTGTCCTCATCGCCATAGCTTCTCACCAAGTGAGGGGTGATATACCAGCCTCTGTTTGCAACCAATGCGGCAAAGTTCGCCATTTGCAAAGGAATTACTCCGACCTCTCCCTGACCTATCGAATTGGAATAAATAGTATAGAAATTCCAACCCGAAGGATACCATTTGTTATAGAAGTTTGTGTCGGGAATAAAGCCTTTCCTTGCGTTGGGAAGGTCTATGTCCAAGCGGACTCCGAAACCCATTCGCTTGGCTGCGGCAGTCCACAATCCCAATCCATATTTGCTGTCGGCTTTTCCGCTTTTTGGATTGGTTTGTTGCACCACTCGCTGAAATACTCTGTAAAAGTAGGGGTTACAAGACATCTTTATAGCGTCTCGAACGCAAGTTGCCGATGGGTGATTGTGGCAACCTACCAAACCTTTGTCGCAAGCAAAACCTGTGTTTGGCGTTATCACTCCCATATCTAAGGCTATCAACGCTTGAGCTATCTTAAAAATACTTCCCGGAGGGTATTCTGCCATGAGAACTCGGTTAAACAGCGGCTTGGATATGTCTTCTGCCAACATTTTGTAGTTTTTCCCTCTCACCCTTCCAACCAACAGATTGGGGTCATAGTAAGGTGCCGAAACAAAACAAAGAACCTCTCCGCTTTCAGGTTCTATTGCCACAATGCAACCTCGTTTGTTTGCCATTATTTGTTCGGCATATTTTTGCAATTCGATGTCTATGGTCGAGTAAAGGTTCTTTCCTGCAACGGCTGCGGTGTCATATATTCCGTCTTTGAAAGAGCCTTTTTCTCTATTATGAACATCGACAAGTGTTATCTTGCTTCCTTTCTTTCCTCGGAGAATTTCTTCGTATGATTTCTCCAATCCGCTCATTCCTATGTAGTCTCCCTTTTTGTAATAGGGATTTTTCTCTATCATTTCTTCGTTTACCTCGCCAATGTAGCCCAAAACGTGGCATGCAACGGCTTCGGGGTAATATCTTAGGGTTCTCGACTGAGCGTAAAAGCCGTCATAGAGGTATATTTTCTCTTGTATGGGTGCAAAGTCTTCCTTGCTGATTTGTTTTTCGAAGATACTCGGAGCGTAGGTGGAGTATTTGCGGGCTTTTTCCATCTTTTTGACAAAGTCTTCTTTGGTTATTTTGAGAAGATTGCAAAACTCGGCTGTGTCAATATGCTTTACCTGACGAGGAATGACCATAAGGTCATAAACAGCTTCGTTATATACCAAGAGCTTTCCGTTTCTGTCGTAAATCAATCCTCGCGAAGGATACTGTGTAACGTACCTCAAAGCATTCCGATTGGCAAGTTCGGTGTATGTATCGTCAAATATTTGCAAGTAGGCAAGCCTCAGCAAATAGATTGCCCCCACTGCAATGAATATACCCATGACTACATAACGTCTTGACGATAAAGGATTTCTCATTTTCTTGACTTTGTCCGCAAAATAATCGGATTATTTTTTATACGTTTGCAAAATTACAACAATTTATGGGGAGAATGGACGATTTGAGAGAAAGAATATTTGCAATAAGATGCGAAAGTGAGTTTGAAAGCCTCTGCATGGAGGTTTTTCATTTGCAGTATCACAACAACAAAGTCTATAAACAGTGGTGCGATTTGCTCGGAAAAAATGCCGATGTGGTCAAATGTATTGACGATATTCCTTTTTTGCCGATTGTTTTTTTCAGAACACACAAGGTGGTTGCCTTTTCGGAAGAGCCTGCGGGCTTTTTCAGAAGTTCGGGTACCACTTCGGAGAGCAAAAGTACTCATTGGATAAGAGATTTCGGCATATACGAAAGAAGTTTCACCCTTGCATTCGAGCAATTCTTCTCAAAGGCGGAAGATTACTGCATTGTGGCAATGCTCCCACACTATCAGCAGCAGGGGAACTCCTCTTTGATTTACATGATTGAGGGTCTTATCAAGCAAAGTTCTTATTCTGCATCGGGATTTTACCCTTTCGATTTGGAAAAGGTAAGAGACGTTTTGACAGAAAACGAAAAAAACGGCACTCCAACCATACTTTTCGGAGTTAGTTATGCCCTTTTGGATTTGGCGGAGCGGTATTCGTTCGATTTGAAGCACACTTTGGTGTTTGAAACAGGCGGAATGAAAGGCAGACGCAAAGAAATGTCGAAAAAAGAGCTGCATTCGGTGCTTTGCAAAGCCTTTGGTGTTAAATCCATAGCCTCAGAATATGGAATGTGTGAGCTGTTCTCTCAGGCATATTCAAAGTCTGAGGGAGTGTTTTACTCTCCCTCTTGGCTGAAAGTTGTTATCCGAGAGACAACCGACCCTTTTGAAAACTGTCCTTTGGGAAAAACAGGCATTATCAACCTGATTGACCTTGCAAACATAGACACTTGCAGCTTTATTGCAAGCGAAGACCTCGGAAGAATGCAGTCCGACGGAGGTTTTGAGGTACTCGGAAGAGCCGACAAGAGCGTTGTGAAAGGTTGCAACCTCATGTACGAACAAGCAATCGAGGGTTTTTCTTCCGCACTTTGAGCAAAAATTGTCATCTGACTGACTTTTTGCACGACATAATTCCCACATTTTCAGAGCCGAATAAGGATTATCAAAATTTTTTCGGCGTGATAATCCGATTATCAACAAAAAATTTTTTTGATAATCCTAAATCTTGCCCGAAAAAAGCCCGATTTGGAAGTATCGAAAGGGTAAAAACTATTTTTTTAGAAAGGATAGCCAATTCCGAACTGCAACTGCAAATCTTTCAATCGGGTGTTTGGCAACACGAATTTATCTCCGTGGTTCATCGAAGGGTCAAAAACCTTTGCCGCAAGGTCAAATCTCAACACCAAGAACTCGATATTTATTCTCAATCCCACACCTGCTCCGACTGCAATCTGATTATAGAACTCTCCTATGTCGAATTTGCCTCCCGGATTGTTATCCTGCTCTCTCCAAGTCCATATATTTCCTGCATCGACAAAGGTTGCCCCTTCCAAAACGCTGACAATCGGAAATCTGTACTCGATACTCATTCCCAAAGTCATGTCTCCGGTTTGGGTTTTGTCATATCCGCTTTCGTTTTTGCTGCTTCCGGGTCCCAACTCCCTCAGTTGCCATGCCCTTATGTTGTTTGCACCTCCTGCAAAAAAGCATTTCTCGTACGGAAGGCTGTTTGCATTTCCGTAATAGTAGCCCGCACCTGCAAAAATCCTGCCTACCAACTTCGATTTCTTGCCCATGATGTGGTATCTCACAAAATCAAAATCGCCTCTCACATATTGAGAATAGGGAATACCGAGAACCTCATATTGGTTTTGACTGTTGGGAACCTGATTGGAAGTCTTGCTTATCAGATAGAGCAAATTGCCCGCAGTTTCTACGTTTGCACGAAAATAATTGAAGTCTCTGTTTTTTGCCAACGCCTGACCGTTGTGAACAAATCCGAATCGGGCGTCCATAACCAAGTGGTCGGACATCTGATATTGTATTCTTTTGTCCAAAGTCGCAATAAGGTCTGAATAACCTTGGTCCGTTATCTCCATATCCACATAATTTATTTCGAGCGGAATGAAGAAGAACGAATTGGCTGCACTGCTTTGCCAAGAGTATTCGTAGTTCAGAGTTGAAATACGGCGGTCGTAGTATGTTCGTTTTTGAATATTGTATGCCAACTTGATAGAAGTGTGGGGGCGAAACCTCATCGAATAGAGCCGAGTGGAGAAAGGAGCAAGAAAACGCGGAAGTTCTATACCTATATCGAAACCAAGCTCAAACGCATTAAACCAATTCCATAGGCTTCCCTGCTTATCGGAAGAGAAAATGTCGCTTCTGACTTCGGCTGCCGTCTTTATGTTGGTCGAAAATATCTCTGCACCTTTCAAAAGGTTGTTGTGCGAAAATCCTATGTTGAACTCCGAGCCGAGAGACGAACTTTGTTGCAAAGCAATGCTGTTATTGACTGCCGAAAAGTTCATTTCAAACGAAGCAGACAGCTTTATGGGCTTTGACATAGAGAGCCTTATCAGACAATCGAGCGGAAGAGTGTCCGAAAGCGAAGAGTTGTCGGGCGTAAAGGAAATGTCGATATACTTGAAGTTTTGTAATTGAGACAAGGCACTTCGTGTGATTTTTGCCATCGAGGGAGAGAACAAATCTCCATTCTGCAACAAAATACTCCTCATGATAGGTTTTGGTTTTATGGAGTTGTGTTGCGAGAGTATAAACTCAAATCGGGAGAGCTTTACGTTTTTGTGAGGCTTGTGAAAGAAGGTTAGAGTGTCCGTAGGGGGAGTATAGTTGGCGGAAGTTTCGGGATAGTAGTCCGGATAGACATATATTTTGCGAATTTTGTAGGGTTTGTGTTTCATTTCGACCAAACTATCTCCTTGTTTGGTGTATGGAAGAGCTACTCTAAGCTCCACATTCAGCAAGTTGTTGTTCAAAGCCGTGTCAATCACAAAGGTGATATATTTTTCGTTGAAAGCAAAATAGCCTTGTTCCCTGAGAGAAGAAGAAATTGAAGAACGCAAGTCTCCGAGCTTGTCTTCATCATAATAACTTCCCGAAGTGATTGGGTTTTGTGCCGCAATCTCTTCTATTTTCTGCCTCAAAACACTGTCTTCGGTCGAAATAGTGAACTCATTCACCTTATAACGACAAGGAATGCTCACCTTGTAGATTACTTTCCGCCTCTGCTTGTATTCAGACCATGGAGCAAAAAACTTTTTGACCGATACGAGAGTGTCTTTTATCTCGGGAGAAAACACACCCTTGCTTTGCAAAAAAGTTTTCATGTCGCTGACGCTTCTTTTTACCAAAGCAGGATTGAGTTCGACCGGTTTAGAGCCGAGCCTTCGGAAAACATTTCGAGAAATGTAATTGACAGTCGAGTCGGCTCCCCTGCCGCTCAAAGAATAGAAGTACATACTCCACTTCACACCGAGAAATGTTCCGTTGGGGTCTTGCTTTATCAGATTGTTGAGGTCAGAAGTGTTGATTAACTTGCTGTCGCACTCCACTTTGTTTTTGGATAGCAAATATCCGTCCTCACTTATGTGTTTCAAAGGGCTGCACGAACAAGCCAAAACCAAGATTACGACAAATATGATGTGGTGTAAAAATCGCTTCATCTGCTTTCGAGTGTTATAAATTCAGATATTTGAGTATTGTTCGGCAAGCTCCTGCTTTCTCTTTGGTGTATGAGAGCGAGACGTTGGCTGCATGAGAGTAAAAGTCTTTGTCTTGGTTCAGCCGTATCAAAATCGATCGCAAACTTTCGGCATCCGAAATGCTGAATGCAGCCTTTCTTTCGACCAAATCGACAGCTTCCTGAAAATGAGTGTAACGTTTGCCAAAGCATATAGGCTTGCCGAAGGTTGCAGCTTCAAGAGTGTTGTGAATGCCTGCACCAAAGCCGCCCCCAATGTAGGCAATATCGCAACAATTATAAAGATGTGAAAGTATCCCTATGCAATCTATTATCAACACATCGGCATTTTGCAATTTCAATTCGGCATTTTGAGAAGATAAATCGTCGGTTTGAAAATCTGATTCGGCATATTGAGAAAACAAAACGGCATTTGGAAAGAGAGCTTTCAAGCGTTCTATGTGAGAAGTGTCGGTTTGGTGTGGTGCAACGATTATTTTCATGTTCAAACCCTCGGTTGCCTTTTTCAAAATGACCTCATCGGCGTCCCAGCTGCTTCCTGCGAGCAATATCTTCTTATTTGTTTGGCAAAACTTATCGACACACTGAAAGTGTTTGACGTTTTTTGCCACCTCAATCACCCTGTCAAAGCGAGTGTCTCCGCTGATTGTTACATTATCATAACCTATCGAACATAGCAAATCATTGGTTTGTTCGTTTTGAACAAAGAAATGCTCAAACACTTTGAGCCTTTTTGCAAACCACTTGCCGTATGGCTTGAAGAAATACTGCTTGGAACGCATTATCAGGGAGACTTGAAAGACCCTTCTGCCCTCAAGAGCAATCAAATAGTTGTACCAAAACTCATATTTGACGAAAAAAGTCAGCAGAGGATTGGCAAGAGAAACGAATTTTCTTGCATTTGCCGCCGTATCGTTCGGAAGATAGACCACCCAATCGGCATAAGAGTAGTTTTTTCTCACCTCATAGCCTGAGGGAGAGTAGAAAGAAAGCAATATCTTGAAGTCAGGCTGTTGTCGTTTGAGGCTTTCGATAAGCATACGCCCCTGTTCAAACTCGCCAAGCGAAGCACAATGAAACCAAACCACCTTGTCGTCGGGCTTTATCGCAGAGAGGACATCAAAAGCCTTGCTTTCGCCCTCACGCATTGTCGAAATCTTGTGCGAAAACAGCGACGCCACACGCAATATCGCCCCATAAATCGCAATAAACAAGTTATAAATAGAGTGCATGAGTAATTAGAAATAGATTTTGTCGGCTTTGCGACCAAAGAAAGGAAACATCCAACCAAATTTTATTGTAAGCATTCGGTCATAATAAACATTATCATCACCGCCTCGCAAATCGAACTGATAATCTCTTGTCATTTTTGTCCACGCATTGTCGAATTGCAATCCCACAAAGAAGTTGGCAAAACTCTTTTTGCTCATGTGAACATATCCCACAAAGGAAGAAAGCATAGGACCGAACATCTGTCTATCGTAACCCAAGGCATAATCGCCCATTATCTGAGGAGCGTTCTCCAAAGTGTTCTCATATATTATTTGATGTTGCAAAAATCCTGCTCCTATGCTGAATAACAATCCCGAATTGGGGTTTGAGAACCACAAAGGCACAACCTTGCCGCAGAAAACGGACAAACTCAAATTTCGATTGTAAGCTATAAGTCCTGCATCGGTACCTGCCTGAGATATGACGAAAGGATCGGCAGTCGAGGTCAGCATTCCCGAAAGTATATCGTTCTTTATCTTCACATTATTTGAGCCAAACTGAAAGCCAAAAGACACATTCCACATCCAATTCTTCTGCGTTTTCCAGCCCAAATCGGCATTTATGTTCATAAAAGACGAATATCGGTTACCCATTTCGCCAAAAGGGAAAGTCCAACCTGCCGTTGCCGCAAAATAGGGAGTGCTTATAGCCTCGTCTTTGCCGACAATGATACCGTCAGACAAGTCTGTCTGTGCTGCCAATGCAAAACTAATGCAGGCAAAAATCAAACTTATTGCTGTTTTTTTCATGATTGTTTCTCCTGTCTTGTATTTGTAATCATCTTTTCGGGCAAAAGCAAAATAAACGAAGAGCCTTCGCCCGGTGTACTTTCAACTTTTATTTTTATTTTGAGTGCTTTTGCTGTTCTTGCAACGTAATAAAGTCCCAACCCAAAGCTCGTTTTGCTTTGGGTTTTTGAACTGCCGTCGGCTCTGTAATACTTTTTGAAGATGTGTTTTGTGTCTTTGGAAGAAATTCCCACCCCTTTGTCTTGCACAATCACCATACACCCTTCTTCAAACGGTTTTACAACAAGGCGAATGAGGGTTTGCTTGTCAGAATACTTGATTGCATTTTCCACAAGGTTGATGATAATGTTTGAAAACAAGTCTTTGTCGGTTGTGAGTGCTATATCCGTTTCGTTTGTTTCAACACTCAAGCTGCCGTCTGCTTGTTTTATTTTGTCGGAAAAAGAGTTTGCAAGCTCAAAAAGCAAATCGTTCAAACCAAATGTTTGTAATCTTATTGCAACAGACCCATTGTCTGCCTTGGCATTGGAAAGCACGCTTTGCACCAAGCCTTTGAGTCTTTCGATTTGCGATTTTACTTCGCTCAACAGGCGTTTTTTGTTTTCGGTGTCAAGACTTAACGTTTCGTCCGAAAGCATTTCGGCAAGTAATTGAAGACTCGCAAGCGGTGTTTTCAACTCGTGAATTGTTGCGTAGGTGTAATCTTTCCGTCTTTGCTCTTCCCTGCTCTTTGAAACAAAGAAGCACAGCGAACAAATCAAAGATACAAAAAGCACAATCAAGCATATAACAATCCCGATTGGACAGTTATCAAACAAAAGCAACGACAAGACCAAGGCAACAACCCCTGATGTCAGAGGCAGGAGGACTTTTAACCAATCGTTTTTTCTTTGTCTTGTCATCGTCTGCCGTTTTATTGTTTTATTATGGTAGTTGAACAAATGCCTAAGGAACAATCCTTATTTGAATACTTGAAAAGGTAGGCTCCGGCAGGCAAATCTGCAAGATTTATGGTGCTTTCGCCCGAAGCAAAGCTGCCTTTTTTCAATACAATTCCTCCAATGGACACAATCTCATAGTCTCCTGCAAAATCGCTTTCAAACCTCAAATTGTCTTTGCAAGGATTTGGGCAAATCGTCAGCCGATTTGTCGGCTCTTGTTCCGACAAGGAGACAGCGTTTTTTGACAAAGATACATTCATAACCAAGAGACTGTCTGACAACACACCGACTGAGACACGTTTGTCTTGGTATCCTTCCTTTGAAAAAACAAGTGTGTAATTTCCTTGTTCAAGTCCCCTGAAATAATCGCCCTCTTGTTTTGAGAAAACGGACATATCGTCTCTGTCAATCCCTTCCACAATCACTCTTACGCTGTCTATGGGCGACAAATCGTCTTGGTCGGTTATTGTTCCGCATATCCCTCTTGTCGCATCGAAAACAAACTGTGTCAATCCCTTGCCGAGATAGTTCCAATAGAGAGGAAGGCTGCTTGAAGAGGGAGTTTTTGTCGAGCTTACTTCGATTGTGATTTCTCTGCACTTCAAAAAATAGTTGTGATAGTCTTGTCTGCCTCCGAAAACGGTGTACCAGTTGCCTCCTGCAACAATTCCGTTTGTCGCAACATCGGTAAAATATGACGAAGGAGCGTTTTGCTTCACCATGCTGACAAATCGGGAACATATTGTCTCAAACCACGCCTTGTCGGGATGCGTTCTCTGAGAGCTTGTCCAACAATCCCACGGATAATTGCACACTTCTGCTCCTCCGTGCAGGTTTGCAGCAAGGTCAAAACGCTTTCTCTCGGCATAAGTCATAAATCCGATTGTTTCAGCTTGGTATTGCTCTCCATCGGCGTGGCTTCCATAGACGGGATCGGGGAAGTTTCTGTTCAAATCGACGTAATTGACATTGTATCGAGTGGCATTCGACACGCTGTTGTTTCCTCCTGCATACGCTCCGTCGCAGTTTGCAAGGGGACAAATGTACAATTCGACGCTCGAAAGCAGGTTTTGTATCTGCGAATTGGTGTTATATGACGACAAAAGGCTGTCTGCAAGTCTCAAAAGCATAATCATGCCGGTCAATTCGTCTCCGTGTATGGACGAAGAGTAAAAAAACTTCGGCTTTGCGGTATATTGTTCAGACAAAGCGGTGATTTTCAAACTCAAAATCAAACGTCCGTTCTCCGAAAGACATATAGTATCCAAGCAACACAAGTCGGGATAGGAAGAAGCGAAATTTCTCATCATCTGAACATAGACTTCGTATGTCGGATACTTGTTCCAAGAAACCATTTGCGAAATATCGGAAGCCATGCTCGCCGCTTTAGGAGAGTTGTTTTCCAAAAGAGTATATTTGAAGCCCGTGCGGCAAAGCTCATCGAACTGTTTTTTGTTCACATACGCCACATATCCGTCGCCACTCTTGCCGTCAAGGCTCACAATCCTCGTCAAAAGATACAAATCTTCCCTTTCTGCCTCAATCAAAACAGAAGCCTCTCCCCTTTCGGACAAGAGCAAACGTACTTTTTCTTCTTCTGTGTTGTCTGCAAAAGCAATCCAATGACACAAAAGGACAATTAACCCAAGAAGTATCTTCTTCACGGCTCGTAATTTTGAGCAAAGGTAAGAAAAAAAACATATATCCTGTTCATCTGTGCAAATATTGTATCGCCAAAGCGTCGATTGTGAGGCTCAAATGTGCGTTGTGTCGGATAAATTAGTTACATTTGCACGCCAAAATTTCGAGCCGTTTTGTTCACTTAGGACTTGGCTTGCGGCAAAACGCCGTTTTGGCGAAATGAAACGGCGTTTCAGAAAAATAAAACGGCGTTTCAGCCGAGCAGAACGGCGTTTTGAAACAATAAATGTAAATAATTGATAATTAGTATAGTATAGTATAATGAAGAAAAATAGTTACGTTTTCAACCTCTCAATCATCGGATTGTTGTATTTTGTGTTCGGTTTTGTGACATGGCTGAACAGTTTGTTGATACCCTTTCTCAAAACAGCCTGTCAGCTGCCCGATTCTCAAGCCTATTGGGTAACATTTGCTTTCTATATTTCCTATTTTGTGATGTCAATCCCTTCGTCTGCAATTTTGAAACGCACAGGCTTTGCAAGGGGTATGAGTTTGGGACTTATAGTCATGGCAATAGGTTCGATATTGTTTCTTCCTGCCGCCTCGTCTCGCAACTATCTGCTCTTCCTTGTGGGATTGTTCATTCAGGGAACGGGACTTGCTCTCTTGCAAACGGCAGTCAATCCGTACGTTACCATATTAGGACCTATAGAATCGGCTGCAAAACGTATGTCAATCATGGGTTTGTTTAACAAATGTGCCGGAATGATAGGCATTTTATTGATAAGCAGCGTACTCTTTTCGGGAATGGACGCTCTGAGTGCAAAAATCCAAACCCTCAGCGGAGCTGAACTCGAAGCAGAACTTGCTGTGCTTGCATCAAGAATACAAATGCCGTACATAATAATAACAGTTTTGTTGTGCTTGCTTGCATTGATGATTGCTCTTGCACGACTTCCCGAAGTCAAAAACGAAGATGAAAACTCCGCAACCAAACAAGAGAAATCCATTTTCAAGATACCTTATCTTTGGTTGGGAGTTTTGACATTGTTTTTGTATGTTGGAGTTGAAGTAATTGCAATAGACACCTTGGGATTGTACGCAGTTTCTCAGGGAATTTCCGAAGACATTGCTCCAAAACTCGGAACTTTCAGCCTGATTGCCCTCACTATCGGCTACATTATCGGAATCATATTAGTCCCTAAGCATATTTCTCAATCGCAAGCCCTTTCTGTTTCGGCAATTCTCGGATTTGTGTTTGCAATCGGAGCTTTGGTAAGCTCGGGAACAACTTCCATTGTGTTCATTATCCTTTTGAGCTTTGCACACGCAATGATGTGGCCCGGAATATGGCCTCTTGCAATAGACAAACTTGGTTCACACACCGCATTAGGCTCAGCCTTTTTGATAATGGCCATTGCAGGAGGAGCGGTACTTCCTTTGTGTTATGGTCAGTTGGTCGATTGTCTTGACGGAAACAGACATCTTCCATACATAATCACACTTCCGTGCTATGCAATGATATTGTATTATTCGGTTTGGGGACACAAAATCGGAAAAAGTAAAGCATAACAAGTCCGAAAAGACAGGTTTACAAATCAAATTGATAGTTTTACAAAATAAATTACTCAATACATGAATAAGAAACAAACAGGCGACTTTTGCATCTTTTGCGGCAGAACAGAGAATCAGGTAGATTTGCTCGTGCATTCCGAATTGGGGTTGGGTTGTGTGTGTTCAGATTGTGCAGAGTTGCTCAACCAAATGATTAAAGAGACAAGGCACAAAAAGGCTGTCAAGGAAACTGAAAACTATACACTGAAAACTCCGAGCGAAATAAAAGCATACTTGGACCAATATGTGATTGGTCAGGACAGAGCAAAGAAAGTACTTTCGGTAGCGGTATATAATCACTTCAAGAGACTGAAATACTTTCACTCCAATCAAAAAAAAGACGATGTAGAGATAGATAAATCCAACATAATCATGGTTGGAGAAACCGGAACGGGCAAAACCCTGCTGGCAAAGACCATTGCAAGGCTGTTGGACGTACCTTTCTGCATTGCAGACGCAACCGTGCTTACCGAAGCCGGCTATGTGGGAGAAGATGTCGAGACTATACTCACAAGACTTTTGCAAGCAGCCGACTACGATGTTGAAAAAGCCAAGCGAGGCATTGTTTTCATTGACGAAATAGACAAAATCGCGAGAAAAAGCGACAATCCTTCAATCACAAGGGACGTAAGCGGTGAGGGAGTTCAACAAGCACTGCTCAAACTCTTGGAAGGAACGATTGTAAACGTACCTCCGCAAGGCGGAAGAAAGCACCCCGACCAAAAATACATACAAGTAGATACTCGAAACATACTTTTCATAGCCGCAGGTGCCTTCGACGGAATTGAACGTAAGATTTCGGCAAGGCTGAACAGCAATGCAATAGGATATTCCGCAAGAGAAGTTCGCGGAAAGATTGACAAAGATAACCTTTTGCAGTATATACAGCCGCAAGACTTGAAATCATACGGTCTTATTCCCGAACTGATAGGTCGTTTCCCTGTTTTGACACATTTGGACAGGCTCGACAAAGACGCTTTGAAGCGAATATTGACCGAACCCAAGAATTCACTTGTAAAACAATACAAGAAATTGTTTGCAATGGACAATGTGGAGTTGGAATTTGAGCCAAAGGCTTTGGATTATTTCGTTTCGTTGGCATCGGAGTACAAACTCGGAGCAAGAGGTCTCAAAGGAATAATAGAAACGGTGGTGATGGATTTGATGTTTTCGGCTCCCGATGACAGAACCGCAAGACAAATAACCATAACCGCAAAATATGCAAAGGAACAAATAAGCAAACACGGAGACAAATTGTTCTCTTCAAAACGCTAAAAAGGGAGTATTGTCATGAAAAGACTAATCATTGTCATCTTATTGCTTGCAGTAAGTGTTGCAAAAGCTCAGCAAGGCGGCGGAATTGTAATGTTCGGAACGGTATATCAAGGAGATACCATACCTATGCAGTACCTCGATGTGGTTACAATCAGCGGTTATGTATGTCCTTTGAGCGAAGCCGAGAAGAGAAAGTACAAAAAGCTCATCAAAAACGTCAAAGTGGTATATCCTTACGCCAAACAAGCAGGCAAACTGCTCGACAGATACACCATAGTCTTGCAACAAGCAAAAAATGACTCACAACGCAAAAAGATAATGAAGCAGGCAGAGAAGGAAATCGAAAACAAATTCGGACCTTCTTTGAAAAAGCTCAACCGTTCGCAAGGAAAAATCCTCATACGCTTGATTGACCGAGAGACAGGAAGCGATTCGTATGCCTTAGTCAAAGAACTCAGAGGTAGTTTCCGTGCTGTATTTTACCAAACCTTGGGAAAGCTGTTCGGATATAACCTCCGCACAAAATATGACCCTGAAAACAATTCCGAAGACAGGATAATAGAGCGAATAATATATGGTATAGAAACAAAAAAACTTTGATATGGAATATGGAGTGTGCCTTCTGCCGGTTGTTCCGATGAGAACAGAGCCTTCGGAAAAGGAAGAACAATGCAGTCAGTTGATTTTCGGCGATGTATTCTTGATATTGGAAAAGAATAAAGAGCGTGCATTGGTCGAAAGTCTTTACGATGGTTATCGCGGTTGGGCAGACAAAAAGCAAATTGTCGAAATTGACAGTGAAGACTTCTACTTTCTCTCCAAGGCAAAGCCGTTGTACACAGCCGAAAGGCTCAATCTTGTCCGAATAACCAACAACAGGACCAAACAAACCTACATTGCCACACTTCCCTTTGCATGCTGCCTTTTCTCTTCAAAGTATCAAATCGGCAACTACACCATCGAAGCTCCCGAAGTCGCACTGATAAAACAGACAACTTTCAATCAAGACAAGCTGAAAGAGTATGTGGATAAGTTTCTCTACACTTCATATCTGTGGGGTGGCAAAAGCAGCTTCGGAATTGACTGTTCGGGGTTTACCCAAAGCATATTCAAGCTCTTTGGTTGCAAACTCAGGCGGGACGCTGCCCTTCAGGCAGAGCAGGGTGTTGAAGTCCGCTCTCTTTCGGAGGCGAAAGCAGGCGATTTGGCTTTCTTTCACAACTCTGAAGGCAGGATTGTTCACGTCGGCATATTGCTTTCAAACAATCAGATAGCCCATTCGAGCGGCTATGTTCGCATAGACACAATCGACCACAAAGGAATAATCTCTTCGGAAGACCAATCCTACACCCACTCTCTCAAACAAATACGCCGATACTTCTGAGACTAAACTCAAAAACGGCAAACCAAAAAACAAAACCTCCGTTTCGACTTTGTAAAACGGAAATTGCAGGTTTGTTTACAGAGCTTTGAACTTGGAAGTGTAGTTAAAGACTTCGTCGTTTGAGAACTCTATCAGTTCATTTTCAAAATATATGGTATTCATACCCTCATTGAAGCTGATGTTCAGCGGATTGGCTCTGCTTGTGCGGCGAGTTCTGAAAGTCGATTGCTGTTTGGAAAAGTCGTTTTTGTCAATTCGGTAGATTATATACTCTTCCGGCGGTGCGGCTTGGTAGCGATAGTCTATCCTTTTGGCAACTACGCACAGATAATCTTGCATCTGTCTGAACTCCACAATGTTTTCTATTTCTTTCGGTTCGTTTGCTCGGAATGTTTCCGCATTGCAAGAGTTTGATATGCCGAAAGTTATCTTTGAAATGCAGTCGTATGCTTTGCTTTTCTCCTTTGCGAGTATCTCTTCGGTGTTTTGAAGAGGTGCTTTGAGCGGATTTTCGCCCATGTCTCGGTATGCGATTATCGTTTCGCCCTCGGGAATTGGCAATACAGGACCTTTGGTTTGGGAAACAAGGCTTTCATCGGCTTTTGGAGCGTAAATGACTTGGGCATATTCGAGTGTACCACTTGCAACAAGTACTTTTGAATTGTTGTTGTCCTTGTATATAAATAGTTTTTCTGCATTTGTCATCGGTTTGAGGTCAATGCAGCTGCACTTTGCCTCGTTTTGCAACGACAAATCCTTAATCGGAACAAATCCCACAAAGCCGCAACATTCTCCTTCGGCAGAAAGACTGTGCTTTCCGCAGAAATAGAGGGTGTCGTTCAGCTCTTTGAGGTCGTTAATCTCATATTCTTTCGGAAGAAGCGAGCTTTTGCATGGCTTTTCACCCTTTGCAAGACACTTTGTTTGAGAGAATGTCATGTTCGTTTGGGCTTTTAAGACTGCAAACGAAGCAGTTGTTACAACGATTATGCCCAATGACAACAATCCGACTGCGATTTTTGACTTTTGGTTCATGGCTTTAATGTTTTTGTTTGTTAATCTTTGGGGAACAAAACCCCTTTCAATTTTGCCCCTTTCAAACATACAGACAGCAAATTTGCAAAAAAGTAAACAAGTAAAGGCAATTTTTTTCGTTTTTTTTGATTTGCCATATTGCAATCCTACTCTAAATATTTGTTTTTCAAAGAATAACCCTACTTTCAAAGACTTTGTTTTTTCTTTTCAAACTCTTGGCAAAATAACTCGCCGTTTTGTTCTCTCAAAACGCCCTTTCAACAAAATAAAACGGCGTTTCGTGCATGACGAAACGCCGCTTTATAATCGTCTGTTTTGCAAATAGTTTGCCGAATGTTCGACTTGGCTTTATTGAACAACGAACTTTTTGTTCAGCTTGCCTTTTTCGGTGGTTATTGTGATGAAATACGTTCCTTGAGCGTAGTTTGCAAGAGACAGTTGTAGTGTTTTGGAGTTTACTTTTCGCTCTTCGACCAAGCGATTTAGCACATCGAAAACTGCAATGCTCTCAATATCATAATCGCAAGCAACGTTCAACACCTCATTTGCAGGATTTGGATAAAGCCTTACAGCCTTTTCCAAAAGCTCAACTGACAAAACGCTGCTTGAAGTCGTGTCTTGCGAAACTGTATCTTCCAAAACCTTTATCGGGCAAATGCCAATCGGAGAAAGAACTATGGTATCGCAATTATTAACTCTTGGATATGAACATACATAAGCATATAAATCCTCTATCTCATCGGGAAATGCATTAGGAAGTATATCGTTATAATCTCTCCATTCCCTGTCTCCCTCTGCCATAAAGTAAGGTCTGTACTTTGGAGCATAGCCTGAGGGTACGCAAGTTTGACTTTGTATAACATATCGACTATATTCTCTGACATTAACTGTTTTTATATCTGTACGCACCCCATTTCTGCAAGAATGATACTCAAAGAAAACATAATACGGATCATTTAGCAGTATAGTGTCATCAAACATAACTTCTATGTAAAGGTGAGCTGCAGAATCAGGATAATTATAAACAATGTAATTGCCGTCTTCCCTGCCTCCTACAATGAAAGTCTTGGAATAGATTGTAGAATATAGTGCAGAATCCATTATACCAACGGTAAGAGTATCGGCTCTCTGACCGAAAGCTACCGGTATTGAATTAGATGCAAATGAAACTCCGCATAATTTAACGCTGTCTGTAACATCATATCTCTGTGCAATTCTCCATAATTTATAATCGTTTACTTCCATAGGAGAGAGTTCTATAGCTGTAACGACAACATTATCAAATGTCATTTCGGGGTCATATTCGGAGTTTATCAACTGAGGATAAATATATTGGCTTGAATGCTCTGATGTTACCCATGCTGTATCTATCTGAGACTTTGCTGAATTTGTTGCAATCAAAAGACAAACTGCAATCAAAACGTTTCTAAAAATCATATTTTTCATGTCTTATTCTGTTTTTGTTCAAAAATCACTTTATTGTTTCCTTGTTTGAGCTTATTTTACCGATGTTCGCAACAAGGAAACCAAGGCGAACATCATCGCCTTTCAAAGTTATTCTTACAGAGGAAAAAGATATAATTTGTTTTCATTGCCGAAAAAATAAAATTCTCGCAGCAAAGTTACAAATGTTTTTCGATTTTGCAATAGAAATTCGGAATTTTTGTTCGATAAAGTTGCAGATTACTATACCCTCGGGCTGAAAGTCCAAAAGAACTTAGCTCGGGGCGACGCTTACGCTCTGCCCCGAGTTGATAATACCCCGAAATAGTCGCCATAAAAGGGCAAAAGCGTTCTGTTTTTCTTCGATTTTTGCAGTGT
>SAMEA3663271__coassemble_76_pt1 | contig 68174 bp, 59 predicted proteins | sample SAMEA3663271__metabat2_low_PE_004 | metagenome-assembled genome bin SAMEA3663271 (sample SAMEA3663271) | pig gut metagenome | biome: pig gut; feature: pig-associated habitat; material: faeces | place: China | collected 2013
CACCAGCAAGACGTATCCGCCGAAATCGAGTTTCTCTTGTTTGACAAGCTGCTTCAAATCCCAGCAGTGCTTAAAGAGGTTGATGTCACGCACGTTGATGACCAACAGTCCCTGTTTGACCTTGCCAGCCTCGTCAACAAGCCTCTCCCACAAGGCGTGTACTTCGCCTTCGACCTCGTTGTTGAGCGACCAGGTGCTGTCAATCGTTATCTCGTTGACCTTTCCGTTCTCTTTCAGCTCATCATATTTCAGATGCTCTTTCGCAAAATTGGAGTCCAGGTGTATGCCATCATCGGTGACGATGACTCCCTTACGGGAACCGGCTTGATTCCACGGGGTAATACCCATAATAATGTCGTGTATTCTTGCAAGGTCAGAAGACACTTCGGCTTTATAAGCTTCTTTCTTTTCTGTTGAGTCACTCATAATCTTTCTTTTTTTTTGAGTTTTTACTATTATTATTTAACGAATTTGTTTTCAATACACTAATTGACATCATCAAAGAAATCGTCGTCAACCTCGGCTTCGTCTCCATAGTGGAAGGCTATCACCCTCTCGCCTCCGATGGTGTATTCAAAGAAGATGCTACCCGATGAATCGTCGAGATATCTTGGGCATTCATCTTCATCAAGACGGACGAGGACTTCGGTTTCTTCTCCTTCGGTGTCATCAGCAATGTCTTCGTTGAGGCATTCTATCAGCTTGGCTACAGTTATATCCCTTTTCCCGACTTCATCTCTGGTCAAAATGTATTGACTCGGCTCGTCTTCATCACACTCCACACAGTTGATATAGACAGGGGTGTCGTCATTGTCGAGACACACGATTTTTATTTCAGGACATTTCTCCACAAAGCGTCCCAACTCTTCCAGTACTTGTTCTTTTATGGTCATCTCTCTTTTATATGAAACTGGATTTGTTTTATCTTTCAGGTCACTCAACACCTTGCCCAGTTGAAAGAGGCAAGAGTCGTATTCTGCGTCAGATAATTCCCAATACATAAAGATGGAACCGTCCGGCTCAATACCCAACCAGTCCCATCCAGCATACTCAATATCCAACCATTTCCGACCATCCTGCAACACCACTCCTGCCGATGCATCCATCATCTGGAACTTTGGTAGAAGTTCGCCCACCGTGGCGGCTCGATACTTTTTACTCGTTGTCTCCAATACGGCAATACCATTCCACAGTTTAACCCCTTTCACAAACCTGTCATCATAATTGTCATTGCAGTATGGCAAAAGGGTGTTGGGATTCTTTGCCACTATGTGCTCAAAATCCTTTACGACCTGTCCTGCTGTCGCTGTCGGTTTCTGCAATAATTCCATATTCACAGGCTTTGGGGTTATTATTTATTGTCCATCCTGTTGCCAAATTTATCGATGGTGTATTCCTCTCCGTCATCCTTTACGGTATAGGTACCTTGTGGGGTTATATGAACATCGTCATACTTACAGGGAATCACCTGTTTGAGGTCGTCGTCAATCACGCCCCATTTCACATCACGGTTAATCATATACAATCCTTCTCCACAGGAAGGAAGAAATGGTTTGTTGTCCTTTTTATAGACGGGGATATTGTTGACTTCTGCATAGACCCTGTTCATTGGAGAGACATATACCGGACACAGACAGAGAGGGTAAGCGTGACGGATGTCATCCGTATAGAAGCGGGCTCCAAGGTATACGTGTTTAACCTCTGGGCTAAACATATTCACTTCACTTTTGCCGTCAATTATAATGTCGGGGGCATCCGCCAAACTGATGTCTCCCCAATATCCGTCAAGGCATAACGTGTCTGACATCTCATCGTAATAATATCTTGGAGGATTTTCATATACATTTTCCCAACGAGGCCGGAACATTCTGTGTCCATCTATTTTTACCGAAGGTAAAATCTCACCCCTTTCAGGCAGACTCACCATACCGTTATGCACCGACAGCATCGTGTTCGGGTTTAGCCGAACTGGGTATCTCTCCAAATAACATCTTTCAGGGGATATCGCCCCGGCTTTTAGATGCTGGTCCATCAACATTGCACCAAATCTATAACAAGTCTTTTTATTTTTCACATCTTCGTAAGCCCATTCATAGCAGTCACAATACCCCGTCTCGAGCAGAAACAGCAAACTGCCGAACTCTGCCAACGGCTCTTCTACGTGAAATACATAAGGATACTTGCCAAACCCCTTGCGGATGAAATAAGTATGCATTGTTTCGTGTGCAAGCGTCGATACCAACAACTCATTCAAACGCTTTCCGCCGTATTCTTGCTGCATCTCATCGGGGTACAACTTGATTACATTCTCCTTTGTATCATATACCCCACGGGCAAAATGTTTGGAATCGGCTCTTAATTCATAGTTTAGTTCCTCGATATTTCGTATGGCTTCCTGATACCTTTCGTCGGCATAGGCATTATCTTTCCGTACTCTTTTCAATCGTTCCGCTTCTTTCTCCCAATAATCGAGAATTTTTTTCAAGATAGTAGATTCTGGTATTTCATTAATGCCAGGCTCAAGTATCACATCAACTTTAAGCGTCTTGAGAATACTGTCCAACGAGTCGAAACCTCCCAATGAGAAAGGAAGTGTGGCACTGTCTTTCAGCAAGTCGAGTTCCAAACTCGTAATCCAATCTACTTTGTTTATAATATCCATCTGTCAGCATTTATGAGATTACCGACCTGCCCAAACGAGCACAGTGGAGCCTATCCCGATTTCCTATCTCATAAAGTAGGGTCTGGACTCCCTTTTTTTTGATGCAAAATAGATAAGGATTTCTGAATAGACCCACTTGGTGTATATCGTCAAAAACGTATATACAAAACAAATGGGCTTTCTTCCTTTATCCCGATTTTGCATCAAAAGTAAATTGTCCAGATTCACTTTATGCGGAACAAGGCGAAAAGCACTCTTTTCGGCAAACCGATAACTCGCGGTTTGCATTTGCAAAAATACGAAAATTTTAGATACTGACGACTTTTATGGCGATAGAAATTTGTAATGGTAATAATATACCTGTTGGCTACAAAATATAGATAATTCACTGTATTTCTTGTCAATAAATTTTGATATGTCAGAAAATAATAGTATCTTTGTAATAGACAAAGAAATTCTGACTATGATAGATATGGGTAAGTTCAACTCGTTGTATTCGGTTTCAAGGTATTTCAACACCGAAAGCAGATGCCGACAGGCGATAACGGAGTCCAGATGGGGTGACGACGTTGTGTGCCCCTATTGTGGCAAACACCATTGCAACAAACGGTCCGACGGAAGATGGTGCTGCTCAAAATGCCACAGGAACTTCAGCGAGAGGGTTGGAACAGTCTTTGAGAACACCAAGATTCCTCTCCGTAAGTGGTTTCTTGCAATGTATCTCATCAGTTCCCACAAGAAGGGAATATCGTCACACCAGCTGGCGAGGGACATTGATGTCACACAGAAGACAGCTTGGTTTCTTCTTCAAAAAATCCGGACACTTCTTGGCAAGGAAGTTTCTTTCTGTTTGTCCGGTGACGTTGAGTGTGACGAGACGTACATCGGCGGCAAGGAAAAGAACAAACACGAGCGGAAGAGAACTAAAGGAACACAAGGACGTTCAACCAGGACGAAAGTCCCCGTGTTCGGTATGGTTGAAAGGGGAGGCAACGTGGTCGCCGTCAAATGTATGAAGACCGACGGGACAACTCTCCTTCCAATAATTGACAAGTTCGTTACGGAAGGTTCCACGGTCTATACCGACGAGCACAATTCATACAACAGACTCGACACCAACAAGTACATCCACAAGGTTGTCAACCACGGGAGAAACGAGTATGTCAAGGGGCGGATTTCACCAACACCATCGAGGGTTTCTGGGGAATCTACCTTAGGAAGATGATTGACGGAATCTACCATTCTCTTTCGACGAAATACCTTCAGAGATACATAGACGAGGTAGTCTGGCGTTACAACACCCGTGGGATTAAGGGCGGCGAGCGTTTCAGCCATATGTTCCGTTCCTCAATCGGTGCCGTGGACTACGGAATGGTCAAGCAAGTGGCATAAATACACTATAAGCAAAAATATTGGCGTTAATAGATAAACTATAATAATATGGACAAGATTAAGAAATTTGGTGAATTTTGCAATATTCATCACAATAAAGTGAACGAGACAGAAATAAAGAGGAATACTATGTCTCCAATCAATGTTGGGGAACTTAAAATGCTCGATGACCAAGAAGAGATTGAAAAGTGTCTTCCAATAGTGTGGGATATGCTTGAAAAATCCTACGAAAACATAGGTGGGTTGCAATCTTACCGTGACTATAATGACTTCAAGAAGAAAAGGCATCAGATTATGGTTGTTAAGGATTTCAACAACGATGATTTGCTGGCGTGTGCCACATTCCGTAGAATAGAGGGAAGTTTGAAAATGACCGTCATTGGTTGCAACCAAGAGAACAATGGGAAACTTGCTTTGCAGCAGATAATCCAACACACAATATCAGAATTGGAATTGCATTATTGGACAGAGGTCAGTGGTGCAATAGAGCACTATTTCAAAAAACACAACGGATACCCGATGCCAAACACAATGGCAAGCAAAATACTGCAAGTACCTGAAGACCAGATTACTCTTTCCAAAAAAGATTTGGTCCATTATGACAGACCGATTGGACCGGACAAGGAAATATTCACAAAAATGATTTTCGGGATAAAGTCGGAAGAGATTTTCCAAGAGGCAATGGATGCTGTTGAAAACTACTATGATTTTATGAACGAGGTCAATAAAATGGTCAATGAGTCAAAAGAGACCAAATATTCCATAAAACAAGCAATCTACATCATAGAAAATCTGTACAGGATGCACGAGGAAGACGGAATCAACGAATTGACGACAAATTGGAACGATGCACTGAGAGAAAGTATGAAGGCGTTGAAATCGGTTAAGGAAAAGACACAAACGATTGAGGACTACATTCAATATGGAGAATACCTGCTGTCCGATATGCAGGTCTTGACGTTGAATGTCATCCAATAGGCAATTCCATTTTGTCAAATAGGACAAAGTGGATATATGGGATTACATAACCAAAACCTTGTTTGTTGAATAACGAAAAAGGAGGGAATTTCCTCTCCTTTTTCGTTTAATATACAAGTTTAAAGCAAACAATTCAGTAAATTCATAGTCAACAAGTATATTATTACCTAATTTTATATAGAAAAATGCACTTCAAAACCAAAAAGATGAGTGCTAAAAAAACGGCACCTCGAACTCTGCTTTATTCTTTTCGAATTCAAGGTTAGCTAAATAAAGCTAAATATCTTAGTATGAATGCAATGCTGCTTAAAAATATGCGTTATTGATATGTATCACGCCACTAAAACGTTCCTTTTAGAGCTGTAAATGATGTTTTTTTTGATGTCATTTCTCCCATCATCTCCTCCTAATCTCCTCGACCTCTTCATCAGTAAAACCTTCGTGGACCAACTTGTCCAACACCTCAAAAAGTTCGTCCTCCTGAACGAAGCCCACTTCTTGAAAATAACCGTATTTGGTTTCGGCTGCCTTGACATAATAGGTACCTTCTCCCTCCTCATAGACGACACGGACCCACCCCAGATGGTAGGCGAAGGTGTTGACCCAGAACTTCAGTACAAGTATGGATTATAGGGGTCAGAATTTCTGTATAGAATATTTTTTAGTTCTACCATAATAACGAGAAAACCAGATAATTATTATGTATAACCTATTTACACTTAAAAATTTCAAATAGACCCACAACGGGTGGTCAATCCCCCACAATGTGAGGAACCACAAAATTACCGTCATTCATAGCACTTTCAACATCAACATTTATGGAAAAACCACAAGTTGTCTTCCGGCAATCACTAATATATTTCTTACTGATTTCAGTTGAAAGAATTATAATATCACCGTCCTCATCGTAATCATCACTAACTGATTCCTCGATGAGACTTCTATCCAACTTCCAACCGGAGGAGAAATCCGTCCAACTACTGTTACCTTTAACAACATCTTCGTATTCCTCCCGTTCAACATCATTGTATATCGTAACTCTGTCTGGAAGATTATTCTTGAACTTCAACTCTTCTGCACTGTAAATAATACAAGGAGCACCAAAGTCATCATCTTCCTCATATGCTTTCTCAACATCTATCGTGAATGTTTCGCTTGGTTTGTCGTATTTCGTAATATACTTCCTATTCACATATACAGAAACAATCACACTTTCATCATCATCTGGCGAACCTAAAACCTCGGACTCTAATTTTTTCAAATCCAATGACCAACCATCTGTCATCCCAAAACCATCGTCACATTCTATGAAAGTATCTCTATCAGTTTTATGATACAGGGTTACTTCGTCTGGAATGCCATCCAAGAAACCAGCAACACCTTTATACGGTCGATTGGTGGGACCATAGTAGTCTTGCACTATCGTCGTATTCATTAGATTGTTCAGGTCAATAATGACTTCTTCTTCTTCCCTTCCGTTATAATAAACCATTATATCCTTCTTTTTTACCAAGGAAGAAATCACAATGCCTTCTTTCTCTTTGAGATTTCTGTCAAAAGCAAACTTTCTTGCAACATCCATACTTAATGTGAAACTCGGTCTGATTTCAGCACCATCGCTCATTCCTCTATATACAATAACCTCTTCGGGAAGATTTGCAAATACCTTTTTGTCTTCTTTACTTTCAATTATCACACCATCCTTTTCATAGACCATTCTGATAATGGGTAGGAAAAATGAACTATCAAACCAATCACTACTTGTATAAACCCTAACTAATGTCCCCTTGATTGCTTCATACGACAGCATATTCATCGAGTAGAGTCTCTTGAAACATTCTGCTTGGTGATGATAACTTTCAACCTTGTTATCCAGAACATACTCAAATTCTTCTTTGGAGAGTTGTTTCTTTGTCATAATGCAATCTCTAATTCATCATACCCATTGGTTACTTCTCTCTATATTCTTCAAGTTCCAACATCAGGTTCTGATACTGATACTTGTTCATCTCGTCTTTCACATTGTTCTCAAAGAAGGTCTTCAAGTCCTCGTAGTCATACATCGTGAAAATGGCAGTTTGCAAGGAGTCGTCCATCCTTATCAGTTCCTTGTATCGAGGTGACTCCATATCCATCGTGTCGTTCAGTAACTCGGACTCTATCTCGGTTATCTGGGATTGAATATGGTCGTAGTCAGTCTTGATTTGTTCTTGTATGTCTATCTGCTCATCTAATAATCTTGAAATACTATCGAGTGTCTGCAAATCCAGTTGCACCGTGTTTTGGCACCACTTGCTGACAGTACAGGTTGATTTTCCAAGTTGTTCCGCCAACCATTTACCAGTCTTGTTTTGCTCTACAAGAACCACTTTCAGTCTGTTAAGATTCGTCGTATTCATACAAATCAAATTTCTATGCAAATATATATATAACAGTTAAATAACGTCAATGTATTTATTTTATTGTAGACAACAATCATTTTTTTCTGCTTAAATGATTTATTATGAGAGTGCAATATAGATAGTAAGGACACGTTTATTATGATTATTCAGGGGGAATAGTATCTTTGAAAATATGAACGATAACATTTTCAAATATAATGACCGTAAGAAAGCGGAACACGATGATAGATTCAAAGTGTTCTGTGAAGTATATGACCCCAATGTGAAACACACCAAGAAGGAATGGTTGGACATCTTGAAAAAGAAAGGTGTGAATATTTCCCGAATGACATTTTTCAGATATACCAAAATGCTTTTCGAACGTGTAACACACGAAGAGGATGTAACACACGAAGTAGGGTTGAAACCTCACAAGAGTAGAAGTGTATCACACATAGAGAAGGATGTATCACTCGAAAGGAAAGATGTTTTACTCGAAGAAATCGTTGAATCAACGAAGAAAAATCCGATAATCCGAGATATTCTCCTTCAAGAACGAACCTCGGGAACGAGGTTTGGCATCAACCCAGACAAGGTTGTTCCTCGGCATATGAAATCGGCTACCATCCGAAAGGAAAGAACAAAGACCAAAGCAGAAGTCTTCACACCGATAGAGATTGTGAAAAAGATGAATGACTACTTCGAGATGGACTTTACTGGTTCTGACATTCACTATATCAAGAGACGTGTTCTCGAAGTGACTTGTGGTGAAGCCCCATACCTCACGACACGATATGATTCTTGCACGGGTCGTACCATCCCGATAGAAGAGAGAGTCGGTCTTCTTGACCGAAAACTACAACACATACACACGGACGACGAAATGGAGTGGAGAATACAAGCCGAGTTTGCACTGAAATCGACATATGGTTACGAATGGCAAGAAGACTCACTGCACATTGCCCGAATGAATGTCCTGTTGTCTGTTGTGGAGTCTTTCGTCGATAAATTCGGAAAAGCTCCAAAGGACATTACACGTTGGGCAGAGATAGTATCATATAACCTTTTCAGAATGGATGGTGTCAGTTTGTGTCTTCCAGAAACCGACACACCGGCATTGGTGATGAATTGGGAAATAGGAAAGATGGAAAAGTTCGGTGAGGATGATGACTCCCACCGAACCTATAAACGGAACACACGAAAGAAAAAGAAAGAATAAGATTAGAACTCGACTCTATTACCATCGACAATTTCATAGAGTCTGTACCATTCAACATCGGGTTCATTCAGACCCCAGAACTCAATCAAATCTTCCTTGTCCATCACATCACAGGTGATGGATGGAGTGAGGACGGTAGTTTTCCCGACCTCCTTGATTTCTGCTATGTAAGTCTTCATAGATGGAACAACACTTTCAACTTTCTCAATGTGTTCAGTGCTCGACCAGTCTTGGCTCTAACTTTTCGGAGAGATAGACCGTCTCTCAAAAGTTGTATATCATCTGCATATTCCATCAAGTAATCTACTTTTTCTTTTGTACGTCCCATAATAATCCTCCTTTCTTTTAAGCTACATTATCTACGAACTTTTTCTTCATTCTCTGAACCGTGCTTACACCGACACCTTCCGATTTTGCAACCAATCGGATGGGGTATCCCTTCTTCAACTGCTTGATGACGGAGGAATATTGTTCTTGAAGTTTTTCGTCCGACTTCCTATAACCTTCCTTTCTACCGACCTTACCACCTTCGGCAATGTACTTCTCCTTCCCACTGTTGAGTCTGAACTTAATGTTTTCACGCTCCATTTCAGCACAGGTGCCCAACACCGCTACAAAAATGGTGAGGAACGGATGCTGGGTGCCATCCGAATTGAAGATGGACAACTGCTCCCTTTGAAAATAAACATTGAGATGATGTTCCTTGCAGAGTTGGACATTTGCCAGAACATCATCGACGTTACGACCGAGCCTGGACAGTTCCGAAATGAGAAGGATGTCGATATCGTTCGTGAAACAATAGTCCAAGCATTCCGAAAGGACGGGGCGGTCTTTGGTCTTCTTCGCTCCACTGATGTGTTCCTCGAAGGTTCTTTGAATGACCAGAGAGTTGTCGAAGGCATACTTCTCCAAATCTCTAATTTGTCTTGTGGTATCCTGTCGGTCTCCGACACTGGACACTCTTGCATAAATGACTGCTTTCATATTCATATAATACTTTGAGTTTTTCGAATGCTGTTTTTGGTGTTCAGGGGTTGATTATTGCCATTATTTGAACACAAAAACTTTTGAACACATTTTCTACGAGAGAAGAGGGGGCATCGTCATTCTACCCCCTCTCGTTTCTTCAGTTTCTTTATTAATCGGTCTGCACCACTGATTGCCTCATCCACGATGGAGTCTATCGAATAGTCTCCGAAATAGGAATTAGCACATCTGCCTTCGATGATTGAAGTCACGGCAGCATCAAAGAGTGCCGTCCATTGTTGTTCTGTTCTTTTTTCCATAATTTCTATACTTCGTTATTATATAGTAATAACGTGAAAAAACACCCGGCATTGTGTGTAATGCATTCATTTAGCCTTATTTAGCCTTTCGGTTGGAATTCGAAAAAAGACATCAAAAAAAGACACCCACCCCAAGGTGAGTGTCTGAAATAATTATGGTTAAAAAATTTGAAGAATTTGCTGCTTTGCAGCATTGATTACATTTCCATTGTAGTGTCTTCGGGTTCATCCAAGACTATCCACTCGATGTCGTTGGGGTTGGCATTGTTGATTTCGTTGTAGATTGTCTGGTTGATGATGTAGTCTTGGTCATTGCAGTCGGACATACGAAGTGGGACCCATCTGCTGACCAGTCCGAGACAAGTCGTGGGAATCCAGCAATGCTCCACAAACTGGTCTACGATTATTCCATACCCAAGATAGTTAGAGTATTTGTAGGTGTCAAAGTTCCAAGACTCCGTGCCATCGTCGTGATGTACCAATACCCATCCTTCTTGCTTTCTCCATTCTTCACCTTGCTGCCCGACAAATTGTTCCTGTATCAACAATCTTTTTAAGTCTGCAGCTGCTGTATCAACTATCACGTCTTCGGATGGTCCTGAATAAAACTTGCCGTAAAGCACCTCTCCATTATTGACTACTGGCTCTGAAAAAATAACTATTCTGTGCATATTCCTATTCGTTTTCTTTCTTTTTCTTCATCTGGTTGATTTCGATTTCAACGAGCATCCACGAAGCCAAGCCTTTTAGAAGTTCGTCATAATCCAGTATGACCTTCTCTCTCGTCTGCAACTTCTCCTGTCCCTCGACTCGTTCCACATAAGGTTCAAGCACCTTAACGATGTAATCCTTTATTTCATCCACACCCTTTTCTTTTGCCGATTTCAAGAATGTCTCTTTGGTGTCGCCGAATTCCGCCTTTATTTGACTCACGGCCGTAGAGATTGCCGATGTTCTCTGTGTGCAAGCTTCTTCGAGGATGAAGCTGTCAAAATCCTTCAATTTGATTAACTTTCCCATAATATCTGTTTTCTTATAAGATATTTATGGCAATTCAACCTTCTGTGTTCTCATAGAAAAGATGGCTCATTTGTAATAATATAAAATAAAGGAAAGAAAAGGGAAAACATAGAAAAGTCATAAATATCATATAAGAAATTACTGATTATGAAAGATTTGATTAAAAAGGTCGTAATACCAACAGTGATATTTCGTCATCCCATACAAACCAACCAGGATTACGATATTCAGGGTCTACTTTTGGCTTTCGGGAAATACAGGGAATCCGAAAACCTGACCGATTGGGAGAAGACCCGACTGATACAGCTTGCTTCCACTGGGAAATGGGTAGAATCTGGTGGTACTATGGATGATGGTCTTTGGGTAAAGAATGGGACAGAATGTTTTCTTTACAATATCGACATCTTGAAATTTATCAATGCAAATTGTAACGATAATCAAGTTTCTCTTGTAAACGTAGAATACGATACGGAAGCCGAAGGCTGTATTGGAATATGGTGTGACATACTCGGTGAGCCGAACATTGGTCAGGAAATACGTGAATGGGTGGAACAGAACCGTGAGTGGGTGGACGTCGAAGAATTTGTATCCCATAAAAAGGTGGATGTCCAAAATGAACATTTTGATATAAGTGTCCTAAAGTAAAAGTGCAACCTGTACTTTTGTTGATTATTGAACAATAGCGAGTTAGAACTATTGTTGGTGGGGAGATAGTCTTCAGAAGCCGAATTCTGTGAAATAATTGGGAGAAGCTCTCAAAAGACACGATCTCATCTTGCATAAATATAGTGATGAGTGCTTCCACCACTATATTAAATGAATTATGATGCTCACTTGGGTGGTTGTGGAAGAACCATCCTTGAGGGTATTTTTTTAACTATGAATGATAAATGGAAAAGACAATGGTCCTCGTTCAAAAACGAACTGATGTACGAAAAGATGGACCCAGAGACGAAGAAGATGCTATGGTTCAACATCAAATTCAAAGAGACAATCTACGAAAGTCCGAAGGTATACCAAAACAACTACGCCTTCAATATTGATGGGTCGTGGCTCATATTCCCGACGGAATATCGGACGAAGGCTGGGAAGCCGAAATCCTTATACTTCCGACACAAAAGGAATGTTGTAGAAGAGTTATGCTATTTCGCCCGATTTCAACGTCTGATTGGGGTAGAAACCCAAAGGGAACTCATCTATCATATGTGCTCATTTCTTGCCACTGCCGTAAAGATGCCTGACGGTATCTTTGACCCTACACCAGAAAACTTATCAATACTGAACAAGATCGCCGACAGGATACTTGTCTCGGATTGTCCGGAATGCACGTTGGAAAGACTGAAAGATGACAGAAAATTCTGCATCGACCCAGAACGGTTGAAGACCGTTGACGAATCGACAAAGAGTATAATGAGGAACAAAGGGAAACGTTTCGCCTCGTACTTGGAGATAAGAGAGAAGTATGATGAATCGAAGTCGAAATCCGAAAACGCTGTTATCTGTGGTGTGAGCGATTCAACAATTGCCCGATTCAGAAGAAACAGAGCCCAAATGGAACAACTATGCAGGTCCTACTTCGGATTATAGTAGGGAATTGAAGTATAGTAGAAAGACATAGGTAGAGTATGCTTGAAAGACATAGAAAGGTGTGTCATTCAAGCATACTTTCTTTTATGTTGTGTGTGTCATTCAAACATACTGCCTATGTCATTCTACCTAAAGAATAATATTTACATATTATTATTGTGAATATTATTATTCACATATTATTAGAATAGAAATAGAAGAGAGACAGTGATAGTAGAGATTAAAGATGAGAGTATCCTATGGTTTATCAAGAAACCAAGAGGGACTATAAACTTACTGAATGTAGTGTTGGCTGTCGCCAACGACACTCCCTACACGCTCGCTTCGCTACGCTTCGTAGGGAGTGTGTTCGGGATGGAGACTGTAACAAGGATGAGGTATTATGTTCTCTTCATTTCTTATTATAGAAAGAGCGTTACCCTCAACCACCTCCCTAATGAAAGTAACTCTAATACCTCCATCCCTAAAACAAAACCCTTAAAACACCCTTTCTATAACCTTATTAAAAGTAGTATAACTACCATCCTCCTTACCAAGAACCATCACTGCTTTAACGGGAATCACTTCTTAAACCACCTCTTCTTCACGATTAGTGGTATCTCTGAGTCGTAACAAACTCTAAACATTCATTCCCTTTGGGCCGTGCCACCCTTCGGTGATGCCGGGTGCCATTGCCCGTGCCACTTCTACTCTTGTAATATCTTCTTTTTTTTGAAAAAGAATCATTTTTTTATTCAATCGCACTTTTTTTGTTATTTTTTTCTTGTGAAGGTTCAAGTTGGGAATCCCCAATAATTTGTCAAACTTATAATATATATAACATGGATAGAAAACAAGAAACAAATGCAGACAAACTTTTAGAAAAGAATGGACAACATGCTGAAGATGCCAACTATGATAAGGCATTTAGACATTTGGTTACAGAAGCCGTATTCAGTATAGCGGGTGAAAACGACGACAGTTTCATCTATAAGATTATCTATAATGATATGGGCGACATTATCAACAATGTATCCGACGAGGATTTGACAAAATTGGCCGATGCCTGTGCTTATTATATCAATAACACTGATAGACAAAAAGAATTGAAGAAGATAATGTGTGAGAGGACCAACAATGAACCTGATTATGAAGGTTGGGAAGACTTGGTCGATTATGACAAATACGGTGAAGGTGCATATTATTGTATCATTGAAATTGAAGAAATAGTTAAAAGGTATCATAAGGATTGATCATAATAGCTAAAATACTTAGTATAAAATGTTTAATATTAAAAATCAAAATAGTATGAGTAAAAGAAATGAACCACAGGTGGTAAGAATCAACGAAAACACAACAATGAAAATCACTGACATCAAAGATCATGGTGTATATGGTTTAGAAACATTGGTAACACACTCTCTCAAGTTCGAGGACAGTAAGGTATACTACGACACGGATTTCAGTTTTGGATTATCCTTCTTATCCGTTGGTAATCAGAAAATCGAAAGAATCCTTTATGATGCAGTGTTGAAGGTATCGGACTATTGTCCGAAGACATCAAATGACCTTGAACAATTAAAGGTTTTCCGTTTAAAGATTATGGAACAGTTTGATGTAGATTTGGATGGTGATATCATCTATATCCACAATCCGAAGGAAAGTTCCAAACACGTCACTCATCGTTTCGAGGAAGGTTACTCATACTTTGACATTGGTACCGGTTTCGGAGTGAAAATTCTGAAAAGAAACAAACATTCCGTTGTCTTCACATACTACGAAATCCGTGAAGACGGAACTATTCTTCAAGGGAATCCGAAGGACTCTCACGAGATTGGTATCTGTGGTGACGGTGAAGTATTGAGTGATGGGCCGATTGAAGATTGCCTGTTCAATGTACGTGTAGAAAAGTCGATTATAGCAAAGAATGTTGTATTGATGAATTATAAGGATATTGCAATCCAAGTATGAGACAACTAGTCTGAAACCGAAGCAAAAAACTGTTAAATATCTAAGAATGAATGCAATCCGGCACAATGCCGGGTTAAATTTTTCGTTAACGACTTGATAATGTTTAAAATATGTATAATTCAAATAAATATGGTGGATAAGAATAATGAATTGACACTGCTGAACACCAGGTGTTTGTCAGATGTCGTTGAGAGTGTGAAGTACACTTTCAAGAATTGGGTCAGAGAGGTCGTTGAGGAAGTTATCGACGAGAAGATGGTGTGTGCAAATCTAGAAGACAAGAGATTAAACACTGATGAATTGTGCCAAAGATGGTGTATATCCAAATCTACACTCGCCAATTGGGAACAGAACGGTGTAATTGCACCTCTCCCGTTGGGTGGTAGAAGGAAAATATACTCGATGAGGGATGTGTTGAATGCAGAGCAGGATGGTTTGGTAAAAGTCGCTTGATGATGAAACTTGTGATTCGGACAAAATGTAAAGAGGGGACAACCCCTCTTTACACCAAACTTAAAGTAGAAGGGAAAGGGCGATGGATATGCCTACTGATATATGTTGATATCAAGGAATGGGAAGATGCTTCCCAAACGGAACGAAAGTTGAGCAACTACATAAACAAGAAAGGTATCAACAAGAAGGTTGCTCTCATCGAAGAGGCAATCACGGATATGAGAAGGCACCATCGATTAACAAAAGAGAATTTGGACAAATCTATCGAAGACATTGTGCTTGCCGACAAACGAGAGGCGTTGAAACGGGCGGAACAACTGGGCAAAGAGGCCGAAGACAGGAAGAAACGTAACGTCAAAGACTTCGTTGTCGAGCACATACGGAAGATTGAGAGTGGTGAGGTCAGGACTGCAAAGAAAGAGAAATATGCCAAGGAATCCATTAAGAACTGGAAGCAGTTCAGAAGGGTTTTCTTGGATTTTTATAAGATTAGACCTTTCGAGTGGGATGATATTAACGAAGCGCTTGCTGACAGGTATATCTCATATCTGGAAAGCGTCGGATATATGAAATACACCCTCGACAAACATATCTCTTTATTCAAGACCATTGTGGGTGTGGCGAAACGTCAAGGCTTGCACAACAACCACCTTGCTGGCAGCTATCTTAAAAGCCCTCAAATCAGAGAAGAGGATAAGGCAAAGGAAATATACCTTACGAAAGATGAGTTGTCTGCCTTGTATGATATGCCGCTCTCCGGATTTGAAGAACAGGTTAGGGATGTTTTCCTAATAGGGAGCTTTACGGCATTGAGATACAGTGATTATAGTCGGATAAAAAAGGAGAACATCGGTTTCACTCATAATGGGACAAAGGTCATCCGTATCAAACAAGAGAAGACTGCCGGAACCGTGGTCATCCCCATTTTGGATGAAAGATTGGAGGCGCTGCTGAAGAAGTACGACTACAATGTACCCGAAGTGCTTGACCAGTGTCTGAACCGTACCATCAAGGAAATATGCAAGAGGTTGTCTGTAACGGTCCCAAGCCTCGGGAAGAAGGAAAGGACTGTGCTTACCTTGAAGGAACGCCGTGCAGAAGTTGAAGCTCGGAAGAAAGGTGTGGAATTGTACGAATATGACGAACAGGGTTTTCCCATCCGTCCAAGATGGGTACTTGTGGCAAGCCATACGGCAAGACGGTCCTGTATCACCAATATGTATCTGTCAAAGAAGTTCAGCGTCCAACAAATGATGAGTGTGAGTGGTCATAAGACCGAGACGATGTTCTACAAATACGTCAAATTGAGTTTAGATGAATATGCCGATAGTGTGGCAAGTGCTGCTGTGGATGGGTTGTTTTGAAGCGGAAATGAAACACTGTTTAAGGGGTGTCAAACGACATCCCTTTTTCGTTTCCTTTCTCGAAAAGGTGGCCAAAAGGTGGCCAAAACTGTGATATAAAAGAAAAAAGATTTTGCTTTTTCACTCATTTTGAGTTACTTGCAAAATCTCTTTGGTACCCCCAGTAGGACTCGAACCTACATTTAAAGTTTAGGAAACTTTCGTTCTATCCCTTGAACTATGAGGGCAATCCAAATAAAAGGCTCTTCCTGCCAAAAAGTTCGCAAACTCTTAACGCAAAAACTTCTGTTTTATTTCAACGTTCGCTTAATTTCTACTTCTTCATATCCCTCAATGATGTCGCCAACCTTGATGTCGTTAAAGTTTTCTATGTTAAGACCACAATCTTGTCCCATCACCACTTCCTTCACATCGTCTTTGAACCTCTTGAGTGATGCCAATTTTCCGGTATAAACCACTATTCCGTCTCTGATTATGCGGACATTGGTGCTGCGAGTTATCTTTCCGTCCAAACACAAACAGCCTGCAATCGTTCCGACTTTTGAAATTTTGAATGTTTCTTTCACTTCGAGATTTGCCACTATCTTCTCTTGGATTTCCGGAGAAAGCATTCCTTCGATTGCGTCTTTCAATTCGTTTATAGCAGTGTAGATAATCGAGTACAATCTTATGTCTATTTGTTCTTGTTCGGCAAGTTTCCTTGCTCCCACCGAAGGTCTTACCTGAAATCCTATGATGATTGCATTGCTGGCTGTGGCGAGCAATACATCGCTTTCGGTGATTTGTCCCACCGACTTGTGAATAACATTGACCTGTACTTCGGGAGTGGAGAGCTTCAACAAAGAGTCTGAAAGTGCTTCGACCGAACCATCGACGTCTGCCTTGACTATCAAATCCAATTGCTTGAAGTCGCCTATTGCTATTCGTCGTCCTATCTCGTCCAATGTGATGTGCTTTTGTGTCCTCAAGCCTTGTTCTCTTTGCAACTGAGCTCTCTTGTTTGCCAAATCTTTGGCTTCTTTTTCGTTAATCATCACATTGAACATATCACCTGCCTGAGGAGCGCCGTTAAGTCCCAAAAGCAACACCGGTGTCGAAGGTCCTGCTTCTTTGAGAGCTTTGTTTCTCTCATTGTACATGGCTTTGACTTTTCCGTATGTAGAACCTGCCAAAACAACATCTCCTTGTCTTATCGTGCCGTCTTGAACCAATATCTTGGCAACATATCCCCTTCCCTTGTCAAGAGAAGATTCGATAACGGTTCCTTTTGCTCTCTTATTAGGATTGCCTTTGAGTTCCAACATTTCGGCTTCCAAGAGTACTTTCTCCAACAACAAATCTACGTTTGTTCCTTTCTTGGCAGATATTTCTTGCGATTGTATCTTTCCTCCCCATTCCTCTACAAGCAGGTTCATGTTTGCCAACTCGGTTTTTATCCTATCGGGGTCTGCTCCCGGCTTGTCGATTTTGTTGAGTGCAAAGATTATAGGTACGCCTGCTGCTTGTGCGTGGTTGATTGCCTCTATTGTCTGTGGCATTATCTTGTCATCGCAGGCTATGACGATAATTGCCAAGTCTGTCATCTTGGCTCCTCTGGCACGCATTGCCGTAAAGGCTTCGTGTCCCGGTGTATCGAGGAAGGTAATCTTCTTTCCACTCTCGGGCAACACCACTTCGTATGCTCCGATATGCTGAGTGATACCTCCTGCTTCGCCGGCAATGACGTTCGTATTTCGGATGTAGTCCAAAAGAGATGTCTTTCCGTGATCGACATGTCCCATAACGGTAACAACAGGAGAGCGTGGAACAAGGTCTTCTTCTCTATCCTCCTCTTCTTCATTTGAAAGCGCTTCGACAACGTCTGCACTCACAAACTTGATTGTAAATCCGAACTCGTCCGCAATCAGCTGTATTGCCTCTGCGTCCAAGCGTTGGTTGATTGAAACGAACATTCCCAAAGTCATGCACGAAGCAATGATTTTATTTACAGGAACATTCATCATTGTTGCCAACTCATTTGCTGTAACGAACTCGGTTACTTTCAGTATCTTTTGTTCCTCCAATTCATGCTGTTTCTCCTCCTGAATATGTTGAGAAACCATTTGACGTTTATCCCTACGGTGTTTTGAGGTTTTGCTCTTGCCTATTGGTGAAAGCCTTGCAAGAGTTTCCTTGATTTGCTTCTCAATTTCTACCTCGCTGACTTCGGGTTTCTTTATTTGTTCTTTCTTCGGTTTCTTGTGTTTGTTCTTTTCTGTTTTTGCATTTGCCACGCCGTTCACCGAAGCGTTCTTCTTGTCCGAAGGAGTTTGTGAAGATGGTATTCTCTTTCGTTTCTTCTTGTCTTTGTCTTCTTTTTCAACCTTACCCTTCGAGGAAGTCGCAACCGGTTGTTTCTTCTTTTTTTCAAATGAAGACAAGTCTATTTTTTCTCCTGTGATTTTTGGTCCTTCCAACTTCACATATTTGGTTTTTATAAACCTATCTTCTTCTTTTACCGGCTGTGTTTGAGCAACTGTAACCTGTTTTGGTGATTGTTCACTCTTGTCCGCTTTCTTTTCACCTTTGTCTTTAATATTCTGCGGCTTTGGTTCGTTATTTTGTTTCTTCTCTTTCTGTTTCTTTTCGGCAGCTTTTTTCTTCTCTGCTTTCTCTTTTTCCTTTTGTGCTTTGGACTTTCTGTCGGGCTTAATCTTGGTGTTGATAGAGTCTAAATCTATCTTGCCGAGTATTTTAACGTTAGAGTCTTTCACATTCTCAGAAGTCTCTTCCGCAGGTTCTATATTTATGGTTTCAGGGTGAGAAACAAGTTCTGCCTGAGGCTCTGTCGGCTGCGCCTCTGCGCTCTGCTGTTCTGTTGCTGTGGTATTGGCAAATTTTGCTTCTTCACTCTGAGACTCTGTTGCGGGAGTTTGAGATTTCGTTTGTTCAACTTCGCTCTCCGAAATCGTCTTCTCCTTCGTTTTTTTCTTAGATTTGGCAGTTTCCCTCTCCGATTGTCCGGGCTTGAAGTCTATTGTGTTGGTCTTGATGAACACTTCTCTGTCATCAACATAGTCTTCGTCATTTTCTTTCTGCTTTGCAAGCACATCTTCTGCCCGAATTACAACGGCATCAGCAGGACGCACCTTAACAATGTTGTCGCTGACCGCCTTAATCTCCCTATCATGAGGAAAAGCCTTCAACAATATTTCATAAAGTTCGTTACTAATTTTGGCATTGGGGGAAGCCTCTACTTTCTTCCCTTTTTTGTTGAGATATTCTACTATTGTGCTTATCCCGACATTTAATTCCCTTGCTACCTTGTTTAATCTTAACGTTTTATTTTCTGCCGACATATCGTTGTTTATAAAATTTCTTACTCTTACAGATAAATCCGTATTTACTATGTAGTATCCTAAAATGGACTTGCTTAGTCTTCAAACTCAGCTCTCAAAATTTCCAATACGTGATCGATTGTTTCGCTTTCGAGATCTGTTCTGTCTTCCAACTCTTCTTTCGACAATTTCAACACACTCTTGGCTGTGTCGCAGCCAATGCCCTTAAGGGTATCAATAATCCAAGTGTCTATTTCGTCATTAAACTCATCTAAATCGACATCTTCATAATCCATGTCGGTGTCTCTGTACACCTCTATTTCGTATCCTGTCAATTTGCCTGCCAATTTAATGTTGTATCCTCCCTTTCCTATTGCCAATGAAACTTGGTCAGATTGCATGAAAACGTCTGCTTTCTTTCGCTGTTCATCTACGCTGACCGATATGACTTTTGCAGGGCTCAATGCTCTTGTGATATAGAGTTCTATGTTTGGAGTGTAGTTGATGACATCTATGTTTTCGTTTCTCAACTCTCTGATTATGCTGTGTATTCTGCTTCCTTTCACTCCCACACAAGAACCTACCGGATCAATTCTGTCATCGTACGATTCGACTGCAACCTTTGCCCTTTCTCCCGGCTGACGAACGGTATTGCGAATTGTAATCAAACCGTCGTAAATCTCCGGAACTTCTTGTTCAAACAACTTTTCCAAAAAGATTGGCGACACTCTCGACAAAATGATGTTTGGTATTCCGTTTTTCATCTCGACCTTGAAGACCACTGCTTTAACTGTATCACCTTTGCGGAAAAAGTCTCCCGGGATTTGCTCGCTCTTTGGAAGAACAACCTCCACCCCGTCTTCGTCCATCAACAACACTTCTTTCTTCCATGCCTGATATACTTCGCAGATTACTATCTCTCCAACCTTTTCTTTGTACTTGGCAAATATGCTTGCACGCTCATATTCTTGCACCTTACCGACCAAATTTTGTCTGATTGCGAGAATGTCTCTTCGACCGAAATCTTTTAACTTAATTTCTTCGGAGAGTTCTTCGCCCACCTCAAAGTCGGGTTCTATTTTCACGGCTTCCGAATATGCCACTTGCTTGGTTTCGTCTTCCACCTGACCGTCTTCAACAATGATTCTGTTTCTCCAAATCTCAAAATCACCTTTCTCGACATTGACAATTATATCTATGTTTTCGTCAGAGCCGTACTTCTTTACAAGCACTCCTCTGAAAACATCTTCGATTATTCTCATCAGTGTCTCGGTTTCGATGCTCTTAAACTCCTTAAATTCCGAAAAGGTATCTACCAAATTCAAATTTTCCATTCTTGTTTACTATGTTTTTCCACCCGGCAAACCGACAGAACAAAAAGTCCGGTCAATATCCTGTGTCTTTGTTTCTATACCTATTTATTATATAATCACTCTTATTGACTTCAAATCATCAAAATTCACCACAAGCTGCTCTGTTGTTGCTTTCTTGCCCTTGCCGATTGTTCTTTGTATCGTAAGGTCGTTTTCTCCCACGGCTTTCAGTTCGCCTTCAATCGTGTCGGCTTGGCAAGTCTCTACTTTCACTCTCTGTGCTATATTTTTAACGTATTGCCTTTTGAGTTTCAACTCTTCTCCCAATCCCCACGAAAGCACACTGAGCTGAAAGTCTTCGCTCTCTCGGTCAAAACGAGCCTCAATTCCGCGACTCAAATCGATGCAGTCTTGAATTTTAACTCCATTGTCTCCGTCAATAAAGACCTCTATGCAGTTGTCTTTGCTCACCTTGACTTCGACAAGGAACAAATCCTTTCCTCCGAGCAACTCTTCAACAATATTTTCAACAAGTGTTTTGTCAATCATTTTCTCTTTACCATATAAAAATAGGGAACAAACTGCTCCCTCACGTCAAATAATTTGAACCTCCACAACCAACACCACGCTGCAAAATTACTGCTTTTTTCAAAACCTGCAATCAAAAAGCAAAAAAATATCTCGAAAAAAGCAAAAACACGCTTTCAAAGCCTCAAAATAAAACGCCGTTCTGTCGGAATAAAACGCCTTTTTATTTTTCCAAAACGGCGTTTTATCCGAACGAAACGGCGTTTTGAAAAAGCGAAATAAAGATATAACCAAACATTATGTAAATCAAGTATATAAATATCAGTACTTGCAACACCAAACCCTGCAAAAAGGATTGTTTATCACAAAAATGACGCCAAAAAAGTGGCGTTGTTCAAAAAAAAAGAAGTACCTTTGCAGTCTCTTTCGGCTTTATTGCAGCTTACCATGCAAAGACAAAGACGTTAAGAGCAGAATTAAATGTTTAACCGTTCGGTAAGGGACACAAAAAAACAAAGAAATTATAATGAGAGATTTGAAAAACGTTCAACCATTGGCAGACTTCGACTGGGATGCAATAGGAAATGAGCATACGGCTTATGCAACAGAAGAAAAAGAAAAACTATCTGAGGCATACGACAAGACATTCAATCAAATCGGAGACCAACAAGTAGTTGAAGGCGTTGTTGTTGCAAAAGATAGTCGTGAAGTAATTGTCAATATAGGATTTAAGTCTGACGGAGTTATTCCTTTGAACGAATTTCGTTACAATCCCGATTTGAAAGTTGGCGACAAAGTAGAAGTGTTCGTAGTTCAAAAAGAGGACGCAGGCGGACAGTTGAAACTTTCTCACAGAGACGCAAGAATACTAAAATCTTGGGACAGAGTAAATCAAGCATACGAAAGCCAAGAAATCATCAACGGCTACGTAAAGAGCAGAACCAAAGGCGGACTTATCGTAGATGTGTTCGGTATCGAAGCATTCTTGCCCGGAAGCCAGATTGATGTAAAACCAATCAGAGATTACGACCAATTTGTCGATAAAGTAATGGAGTTCAAGGTTGTCAAGATAAACAACGAATACAAGAACGTCGTAGTTTCTCACAAAGCATTGATAGAAGACGAAATCGAAGCACAAAAAGCAGAAATCATTGCCAAGTTGGAAAAAGGACAAGTGTTGGAAGGAACCGTCAAAAACATCACATCATACGGAGCATTTATCGACTTGGGCGGCGTAGATGGCTTGATACATATCACAGACTTGTCATGGGGCAGAATACAACACCCTGAGGAAGTGGTACAATTAGACCAAAAAATCAAGGTTGTTATTCTTGAATTTGACGAAAGCATGAAGAGAATAGCCTTGGGCTTGAAGCAACTCACCCCTCACCCATGGGACAGCTTGGATCCTAACTTGAAAGTTGGCGACAAGGTGAAAGGAAAAGTCGTTGTGGTTGCAGATTATGGTGCATTTGTCGAAATCATTCCCGGAGTTGAAGGACTAATCCACGTTTCCGAAATGTCATGGAGCGAAAACCAACATTTGAAAACTGCACACGACTTCTTGAAGATTGGAGACGAAGTAGAAGCTGTGATTTTAACTTTGGACAGAGAAGAAAGAAAAATGTCTTTGGGTATTAAGCAGCTTATTCCTAATCCTTGGACGAACATAGAGGAAAAATATCCGGTTGGAAGCAAGCACACGGCTATTGTAAGAAGTTTCACTAACTTCGGTATATTTGTTGAATTGGAAGAAGGAGTTGACGGATTGATTCACATCTCCGACTTGTCTTGGAGCAAGAAAATCAAACATCCTGCAGAATTTACCAAGATAGGAGAAAAGATGGAAATAATTGTTTTGGAAGTTGATGCAGAAAACCATCGTTTGAGCTTGGGCCACAAACAACTTGAAGAAAATCCGTGGGGTGTATTTGAGAGCATCTTTACACTTAACTCAGTTCACGAGGGAACAATCATAAGCATAAACGACAAGGGAGGAGCAGTAGTCGCTCTACCTTACGGAGTTGAAGGCTTTGCTCCAAAATCTCACTTGATAAAAGAAGATAAATCTCCTGTCAAAGTTGATGATAAGTTGAACTTCAAAGTTATCGAGTTCTCAAAAGAAAACAAGAAAATTGTCGTTTCTCATACTCGCACATGGCAACCGGAAGAGCCAAAAGATGAAAAGAAAGGCAACAACGAGGCAGCCACTGTAAAGAAAATCAATGAGGGATTGGAGAAAACAACCCTTGGAGACATTGACATTCTTGCTTCCTTGAAAGAAGAGATGGACAAAAATAGAGAATAAGTAAACTCTCATAATTGTGAATTCTATGTTAATGGAGTTCCGTGCCTCAAATGAGGTACGGAACTTTTTTGTTGCAACGACAAAAGTAAAAATACACATCTCTGTTGCACACTAAAAGGGCGTATTGTTGCGTTATGTCAAAAGGTATGTTTGAAAGGCTTTTGTGTTATCGGATATGAAAGAAAATAACTCTTGAAGTTGGCGAAATAAAACGGCGTTTCATACAAATAAAACGAAGAGTTAGTAAATTAAAACGAAGAGATAAAAGAGATGAAAAATATGATGAAAAAACTGATACTTTTTGCGGTTTGTTTCATTCCTGCAGGGGTGTTGGCACAAGGATTGAGTGCAATGTATTCTTTTACCACATATTCTTCGCAACAAGGTAATTATGTGGACATTAACACCGCAATAGAGTTGCAGGGACTTGAAGTCAAAAACGACAATGCTCAAGTTGAACTCACGACACTGATTTGTGAGGTTAACGACACCAAGAATGTGTTGTATTTGGACAAGAGGGACTTGAACGCAAAGAAGTCTTCCGAAGAGGACAAGGGACAAATGCTCGATATTCAGAGAGTAAAATTGAACAATGGCACATATCTTCTTTATATGTCCTTCAAAGACAAAAACTCTCCTGCCGAAGCAGTGGAGATTAAGGACGTGATAAAGATGGATTATCGTGAAAACGAACTTGCAGTATCAGATGTGCAGATAATAATTCCACCTAAAAAATCTACAAACAAAACCCTCAACAGCAAACAAGGCTATGACATAATTCCCTATCCTTACGACATCATTCCAAAAGAGATGAACCGACTTGACTATTATGTGGAGATATACAATGCAGACAAGTATTTTGCAGCCGACAGTCTTTACTTTGTAACGGCAGTAATTGAAGATTTTTCATCCAATCGAAGGATTGAAACCATAATGCGTGCAGAGAAAGTCAAGGCAAAACCGGTTTCGGCTCTTGTGGGAGCTTTGGACATAAGTGAATTGTGCGAAGGAAGCTACTATCTGACATTGGAAGTAAGGGATATCAAAAACATTCTTCATGCTTACAAGCGTGAAACATTCTTCAAACAAAGCGACAAAAAAGCTGCTCTTGTATCAGACATTCCTCAAAACTCATTTATCTTTGCAATGAGCGACGAACAGTTGGAGGAAAATATCGAAAGCCTCGACCCTATTGCAAGTGAGGCTGCTCGAAAATTCATTCGTAAGGACATAAAACAAGCAACCAAAGAAGAAAAGCAAGCATTCCTCTATAATTTCTGGAAGAATGAAAATTCTGTTTCGCCCGAGAGTGCATGGCAGGAGTACAGAACAAGGCTCGAATATGTGAACAAACACTATACGACAGCAATAAAGAAAGGCTATCAAACAGATATGGGAAGGGTGTACTTGGTTTACGGTCCGCCTTCAAATGTAATTGACGAAAAATTCAAAGCATCTACCGGAATGAAAAAACGAACTCAAAACGACATTGCAGCAACTCCGGGAATGGAGAAGAGAGATGCAGATGGTGTCAATTACCTTCCTTATCAGATGTGGAGATATGACCGCACTCCTTTTGGAGAAAGCAATCGTACTTTTGTCTTCTATGCAAAACAAAACGACCTTAGCGAATACACTCTTTTGCATTCCAACGCCAAGGGTGAAGTGAACGAGATTTATTGGGAAGATGTGCTTTCCCGATATACCCTCGGACCCGGAGTTGAAGGAGAGGCAGGCGTTCAATTCCGAAAAGGACACAAATAGTGAAGTATAGATTAGCAATCGTCATACTGAACTACAATACCCGACACCTGCTCGACACCTACCTTCCGTCGGTTGTCAAATTCAGCAAGGGGTGCAGGATTGTGTTTGCCGACAATGGTTCAGATGATGACTCGGTTGAGTATGTGAGAAGTAACTTTCCTCAAATCGAAGTCTTGTCTTTTGAAAAGAACTACGGATTTACGGGAGGTTACAACAAGGCTCTGCAAAGCATCAATGCAGAATGCTATTGTCTTCTCAACTCCGATGTGGAGGTGAGCGAGGGTTGGACTGAGTGTCCCTTGGAGCTGTTGGAACAAAATGCCGACATAGCAGCTTGTCAGCCCAAGTTGCTAAGCTATTGCAACAAAACAATGTTCGAATATGCAGGAGCAGCAGGCGGATATATCGACTACTTGGGCTATCCCTTCTGTGCAGGCAGAATATTCGACACCTTGGAACAAGACAACGGACAATATGAACAGGAAAGAGAGATATTTTGGGCAAGCGGTGCTGCTTTGTTCATAAAATCAGAGCTTTACCATCGCTTCGGAGGGTTGGACGAGAACTTCTTTGCCCACATGGAAGAAATAGACCTTTGTTGGAGACTGAAAAATGCAGGTTACAAGATAGTATATACTCCAAAATCGACAGTCTATCACCTCGGAGGAGGAACTCTCAACAAGACTTCTGCCCGCAAAACCTACCTCAATTTCAGAAACAACCTGCTTCTGCTCTACAAAAACCTGCCGAAAGACAAGGTAAAATCAGTCATTCGCAAACGAAAAGTACTCGATTTTGTAGCTGCAATGGCATTTCTTCTTGGTGGAAAGCTTAAAGAAGCCATTGCTGTGAGACAGGCTCACCAAGACTTCAAGAAAACAATACATATATATAAGGAACAAACAAACAATCCCGACATCTATCCCGACTGTGTCTTGCACCAAAGCATAGTAAGGCTTGCAAAAATAGGCAGAGTAAGGCATTTTTCTCAAATATATAATCAAATATTTAAAACAAAATGAACTTTGCAGGGTTGCTAATCGGCATAAGTACCTTTTTAATCATAGGTCTGTTTCATCCCTTAGTCATAAAAGTAGAATATCATTGGGGAACAAAACCATGGTGGGTATTCCTGCTTGCAGGAATTGGCGGAATAGCAATTTCAATGTTGGTCGAGAATGTAGTTATTTCCTCATTGTCAGGTGTTTTTGCCTTTTCGTCATTGTGGACAATAAAAGAACTTTTTGAACAACAAAAAAGAGTTGCAAGAGGTTGGTTTCCCAAGAAGGACAAAAAACGAAATCAAAAAGCTCTTTGAAGTAAAGAATAATTTTTATCTTTGCAGGCCGTAACAAATACTTAACAAAAATTTTATAAGAACAAAACAGACAGACAAGCATGGGTGTAGTGTTGAAAGCCTTGGAACTGATAGGAGCATTGGGATTGTTCCTCTACGGAATGAAAGTAATGAGTGATGCCTTGCAAAAGCTTGCCGGCGACAAAATGAGGGGTATCCTCTCTAAGATGACCTCAAACAGATTGAGCGGTGTCATTACCGGAGTTGGAATAACGACCCTCATACAATCTTCTTCAGCAACAACGGTGATGGTTGTCAGCTTTGTAAATGCAGGACTGCTCAAGCTATCAGGGGCAATCGCCGTCATAATGGGAGCAAACATAGGAACAACAGTTACAGCTTGGATAATATCGCTCTTGGGGTTCGAGTTCTCTACCACACTTATCGTTTTCCCTCTCATAGCTGTCGCAACACCGCTTCTGTTTATAAAAAAACGCAAGTCTCTGGGAGAGTTCTTTGTGGGATTTGCCCTCTTGTTCATGGGTTTGGAGGCTTTGAAAAACGGAGTTCCCGACTTTACACAACCGGAGTATGCAGAAGTGTTGAGTTTCATAGGTTCGCTTTCAGATTATGGTTATTTGTCCATTTTGTTGTTCGTCTTGATTGGCACGATACTCACCGTAATAGTCCAATCCTCCTCGGCAATGATGGCAGTCACCCTTGTGATGTGTTCGCAAGGCTTGATTGGCTTTGATGTTGCAGCAGCCTTGGTTTTGGGCGAGAACATAGGAACCACAATCACGGCAAACATGGCAGCTCTCATGGCAAACGCAACCGCAAAACGGGCAGCAAGAGCGCACCTTGTTTTCAATCTTATAGGTGTTTGCTGGATTTTGATACTCTTCAAGCCGTTTTTATTCTTTATAAGCAAATTTATGTTGGCAACTAAGGGAATAGACCCGATGCAATCGGCAGCTGCAATCCCTGTTGCCCTTTCCTGCTTCCATAGTTTCTTTAACCTGCTCAACACCTCAGTACTTGTGTGGTTCATTCCTTCGATTGAGAAACTCGTAAACAAGATGGTACCTGCAAACGACGAAGAAGAATTCCGATTGAAGTTCATTCCGACAGGTTTGATGTCGGCTTCCGAACTAAGCATAGAGCCTGCAAAAAAAGAAATAGAAGCATTCAGCAAAAGAGTTGTCAGAATGTATGAGTTTATCCCAGACCTCTTTGTAGAAAAAGACGACAAAAAGTTTGACTATCTCATGCAACGCACCAAGAAATATGAGGAAATCACCGACCGAATGGAAGTCGAAATTGCCAACTATCTTACAAAAGTGAGCGAAAACGAACTCAGCCTCGGTGCTTCGCAAGAGATAAGCTCCATGCTCCGCATTGTAGATAATTTGGAAAGTATTGGAGATAGTTGCTATCAACTCTCGTTAGCCATAGAAAGCAAAAAGAAGCAAAATATATGGTTTACCCAAGACATGAGAGACAAACTCCAAAAGATGTTCTCCATTGTTAGAGAAGCCGTATTGGAAATGAACGACAACCTTTCGGAAAACTACCACAGTGTCAGGGGTGAAAGAGCTGCCGAAATAGAAGCCAAAATCAACAACTATCGAGACGAGCTACGCACCGAACACACCGAAGCTGTCAAAAACAACATCTATTCCTACCAAACAGGAATTTGTTACAGCAATCTGTACGCCCAATGCGAGAAATTGGCAGACTTTGCAATCAACATCACCGAAGCAATCGTCAAAACTCAGCAATAATACTTAGTGATTTCAACTCTTTTGGGAACAAAACACCAACTCTTTACAATAAAATTGCTTTGCTGTGAATAGAATTTCATATCTTTGCACCCGTTTTTGAAACAAAGAGATAACATGACTAACATATTTGAGGAAAAGAAACGGAAACAAGAAGCAATCAACTCGGCAATGAGCAAGATAAAGCACGTCATTGCCGTTGCGAGTGGTAAAGGCGGCGTAGGCAAATCTACGGTTGCAGCAAACCTTGCCCTCTCTTTGGCAAAAAAAGGTTACAGAGTAGGATTGGCAGATGCCGACATATACGGACCAAGTATCCCTACACTATTCAATATTGAGAATGAGCAAGTCATGGCAGCCGAGATAGACGGCAAACAGCTCATGCTGCCATTTGAAAAGTTCGGAATAAAACTCATGAGCGTCGGATTCTTTGTCGATAAGGAGCGTCCGATGTTATGGAGAGGACCAATGGCAGCAAATACACTCACACAGATGCTCACCGAAACCCATTGGGGCGAATTGGACTTTATGGTTTTGGATATGCCTCCGGGAACCGGCGACATACAACTCACACTTGTTCAACAATTCTCCGTAAGCGGAGCATTGTTTGTTTGTACCCCTCAACAGCTTGCAGTTGCCGATGTGAGAAGAGCGGTAAATATGTTCAAGAACGACCAAATTGCAATACCTGTGTTGGGACTTGTGGAAAATATGGCATACTTTACGCCAAAGGAATTGCCGAATAACAAATACTATATCTTCGGAAAAGGAGGCACGGAAGCCTTGGCAAAAGAACTTGATGTGGAATTGATTGCACAGATTCCCATCTCGCTCGACATTTCTGAGACAAACGACAGCGGGAATCCCATTTCGCTCGACTTTTCCTCGCCAGAAGCAGAGAGCTTCATGCAGTTGGCAGAGGTAGTAATCAAAAAGACAAACATTAAATAAGACCTGAATATGACACCTGAAGAAAAAACAAATTTGGAAAACAGAGTTAAAGAAGTAATCGAGTCAATCCGTCCGTACTTGCAAGAAGACGGAGGCGACGTTCAGTTTGTAAGTATGGACGAAAACAAGATTGTATATGTTGAACTACAAGGACACTGCGGCAGTTGCCCTCATGCATTGGCTACATTGAAGCAAGGCGTCGAAGCAGCCGTCAGAGAAGTCGTTCCGGAAATTCAATCTGTGGAGAGAATTTAAGAAACAACCGAAATGATTTACACAAAGACAGGAGACAAAGGAGAAACAAGTCTTTCGGGAGGCACAAGGGTCAAAAAATATGACCTTCGTGTTGAGTGTTATGGAACGATTGACGAATTGGTTTCCTACTTGGGATTGGTAAGAGATTGTTTCAATAGCGAACATCTTACTCGCGAGGTAGTGAAAATTCAAAGAATTTTATTCAACTGCGAAAGCCTCATTTCGAGTGAAAGTGAGGAAGTAAAAAGTCGTATGCCCAAGGTAAAAGAAGAGGACGTCAAGTTTTTGGAAAGAAGAATTGACACAATGAACGATGAACTACCGGCACTGAAAGCGTTTCTTATTCCCGGAGGAAGTCGCACAAGCTCACATATTCATGTAGCCAGAACGATATGTCGCAGAGCAGAGCGTCTGTGTGTAAGACTGAACGAAGATAACCCTGTTGATGATATGGTTTTGCAGTTTCTCAACCGTCTGTCAGACTATCTTTTCGTACTCTCTCGCTACATCTTGAAGCACAAAGGCAGAAAAGAGACATATTGGTGTGCAGAATAAATGAACATAACAACTTAACATAGCAATACAAAACAGAATAACAACCATAAAACGATAAAACAATGTATTGGACTTTGGAATTGGCATCAAAATTGGACGATGCACCATGGCCGGCCACCAAAGAAGAATTGATGGACTACGCCATAAGAAGCGGGGCTCCCGCCGAGGTTTTGGAAAACCTTGCCGAGATTGAAGACGAAGGAGACATCTACGAAACAATCGAGGACATCTGGCCCGATTATCCTACAAAGGACGACTTCTTCTTTCACGAAGACGAATACTAAGCCCCGCAATTTTTTTTCATTTTCATATTTTTTTAATTCAAAGAGATTGTCTGACAATAATTCGTCGGACAATCTCTTTTTTTGTTTGTCAAATAATAAAGGCAGGCAGCGATTGTAACACAATACAGAGCCTCACATAGAATACTGTTTCACAAAAGTGTGTCCGCAAAGGGATAAAAAAGAGGCTGTCCGAACTTGTCAGACAGCCTCTAATTTTATCGTTGCTCTGCTTGATGCAGGGCTTTTGGTTTGTCAATCAGACTATTTTCTTGCTGCCAAAAGCAATTCCAACATCTTGGTTGCACTTTGTGCTATGATGGTGCCGGGTCCGAAGATTGCAGCTGCTCCTGCTTTGTACAAGAAATCGTAGTCTTGCGGAGGTATAACTCCTCCAACCACAACCATTATGTCTTCTCTGCCGAGTTTCTTCAATTCTTCAATTACTTGAGGAACCAAGGTCTTGTGTCCTGCTGCCAACGAACTTACACCAAGTATGTGAACGTCGTTCTCAACAGCTTGTTTTGCACTTTCGGCAGGGGTTTGGAACAATGGTCCCATATCGACATCAAATCCGAGGTCTGCATATCCTGTTGCCACAACCTTTGCTCCTCTGTCGTGTCCGTCTTGTCCCATCTTTGCTATCATGATACGAGGTCTTCTTCCCTCTATCTTTGCAAACTCATCGCACAACTGTTGTGCTTTCTTGAAGTCTGCGTTGTCTTTTGTATCTGCACTGTACACGCCTGAAATAAGATTGATTTTTGCTTTGTATCGTCCGAAATGTTTTTCCAATGCATAAGATATTTCGCCAAGAGATGCTCTCTTCCTTGCACAATCGATTGACATTTCCAAAAGGTTGCCTTTGCCTGTTGCTGCAACGTTTGAAAGAGCTTCCAATGCCGATTGAACATCTGCTTCGTTTCTTTCGGCTCTCAATTTTGCCAAACGTTTGATTTGTGCTTCTCTTACTGCCGTATTGTCTATCTCCAATGTATCGATTGTGTCTTCACTTTCCAAACGATATTTGTTTACTCCCAAGATTGTGTCTTTACCCGAGTCTATTCTTGCCTGCTTTCTTGCCGATGCTTCCTCAATTCTCATCTTTGGAATACCGCTTTCGATTGCAGCTGCCATACCTCCGAGCTTTTCTACTTCTTGAATGTGTCCCCATGCTCTGTGTGCAATTTCGTGGGTGAGGCTCTCAACATAGTAGCTTCCTGCCCATGGATCTACGCTGCGGCAGATGTTGGTTTCTTCTTGAAGATATATCTGGGTATTTCTTGCAATACGGGCAGAGAAATCTGTTGGCAATGCGATAGCTTCGTCCAATGCATTGGTGTGTAGAGATTGTGTGTGTCCCAATGCTGCTCCCATTGCTTCAATACATGTTCTTCCGACGTTGTTGAACGGATCTTGCTCAGTCAATGACCAACCTGATGTCTGACTGTGAGTACGCAATGCAAGTGATTTAGGGTTTTGTGGATTAAATTGCTTAACCAACTTAGCCCACAACATTCTTGCTGCTCTCATCTTTGCAATTTCCATGAAGTGATTCATGCCTATTGCCCAGAAGAACGACAAACGTGGTGCAAATTGATCGACGCTCATGCCTGCGTTTATACCTGCTCTGATGTATTCCAAGCCGTCTGCCAAGGTGTAAGCCATCTCTATGTCACAAGTTGCACCTGCTTCCTGCATGTGGTATCCCGAAATAGAGATAGAGTTGAACTTAGGCATATTCTTTGATGTGTATTCAAAGATGTCGGCAATAATTTTCATTGATGGTTTTGGAGGATAGATATAGGTGTTACGCACCATAAATTCCTTCAAAATGTCGTTTTGGATTGTTCCCGATAGCTTGTCTTGCGATACTCCTTGTTCTTCGGCTGCTATGATGTAGAATGCAAGGATTGGAAGAACTGCTCCGTTCATTGTCATCGAAACTGACATCTTGTCCAACGGAATTTGGTCGAACAATATCTTCATGTCCAAAATCGAATCGACTGCCACTCCGGCTTTACCAACGTCTCCAACAACTCTTTCGTGGTCTGAGTCATATCCTCTGTGAGTTGCAAGGTCGAACGCTACCGAAAGACCTTTTTGTCCTGCTGCTATGTTTCTGCGGTAGAACGCATTGGATTCTTCAGCTGTGGAAAAACCTGCATACTGACGGATTGTCCATGGTCGCATTACGTACATGGTGGAATAAGGTCCGCGAAGGTTTGGAGCTATGCCGGCTGCATAGTTGAGGTGTTCCATACCCTCAAGGTCACACTTGCCATACACCGGTTTAACCGGTATTTGTTCTGGTGTCAGCCATGACTTTTCATTACCGACAGCCTTTTCCCATTCTCCAAAGTCGCCTGCGGGTGCGAACGACTTGAAGTCGATGTTTGTGAAATTTGGTCTCATTTATCAGAAGTATTTAATTATTACTCTTTTACATCTGCCGACTTTGATAAACCGGCATTTCAGCTTGCAAAATTACTTCTTTTATTTGAACTTGGCAATAAAAAATGCGATAAATCGAACCAAGAGGCCATTCAAGTGCCGGATTTTCAAAAAAAAGCTCTATCAAAATGACTATTTTTCGTCGCCGACACTTTCTGCCTCAGCAAACAAAAACGACAATAATCAGTATGGCTTTCGTTCTATAAATCAACAGCTTATCAAAACGCCGAGTTATTCTGCCAAAACGCCGAGTTATGCGAGTGAAACGCCGAGTTATTTTAACAAAACGGGCTTTGATTTTTTGCCAAACAATATATGACATTGTTTTTTCGTTTTGCTCTCGAAATGATTGGATTATAATGGCTACGAAGTTGTCCGAAGTGTTGTCGTCTGCAAGTGGCGGGGGCAAGTTTTTTGCCGCCTTGTTGCTGTGTTTTTGTATGTTACAGCCTCATGAGAGCTTCTCGACACCTGATAGTCTTCGCTGCCAAAAGGTGGGCTTGGTTCTCAGTGGCGGAGGTGCAAGAGGTGTGGCTCATTTAGGAGTGTTGAGAGCTTTGGAAGAGGCTCAAATTCCTGTGGATTATGTGTGCGGAACGTCAATGGGGGCTATCATGGGAGCTTTATATGCCTCGGGTTACTCAGTCGATGAGATTGAGAAGATTTTCTATTCGGAAGAATTTCAGTATTGGCTGACCGGCGAGATTGAAGACAAGTATGTATGGTTTTTCAAGAAGTCTGTACGTTCGCCAAGAATGCTCTCGGTGGCATTCGACACAAAAAACAAGTTCTCTCTCCAACTTCCCACAAGCATAATGGACCCTGTACAGATGGATTATGCTTTCTTGGAAATATTTTCCTCTGCAACCACTGCTTGTAACGGAGACTTTGATAGTTTGATGATTCCTTTTTTCTGTGTAGCTTCCGATATTGAGGATAATAAAGAGAGTGTGAGAACATCGGGAGACCTCGGGCTTTCGGTCAGAGCCTCAATGACTTTTCCTTTTGTCTTTTCCCCAATAGAGCTTGACGGAAAGATTATGTTTGACGGAGGAATGTACAACAATTTTCCTGCAAAGCACATGTTGGAAACCTATCACCCCGATATAATAATTGGTGTGAAAGTGGCAGGTAACTTTCCTCCTCCCAAGGAAGGCAATATGCGTTCCTATTTGGAGAATATGCTCACCACATCTTCAGACTATAATGTATATTGTGCAAACAGTGTTTTGATAGAGCCTAACCTTGGTTCGACAGGAGTAATGGAGTTTGACAAGATGAGGGAATGCGACCGTGCGGGGTATGATGCTGCAATAGAGAAAATACCTCTTATCAGAGAGTTTCTGCTCGACAGCATCAGCAAAGAAGAAGTCGATGCCAAAAGAGCTGCTTTCAATGCAAAAAAGCCTCCTTTGGAAATATCGGCAGTAAGCATACAGGGAGCAAACGGCAAACAAAAACAATACATTTCTTCCGTCATGACACACAATGAGGACATTGCTCTCGAAACCTCCACCTCCAACATCAAGGCTCTCAAATCTAACTACATATCTCTGTATTTAGACGATAACATAATGAAGGTTCAACCCGAATTGAAGTACAACAAATACTTCAAAAGCTACATCTTAAACATCAAGGTAAAGACCAACAGTCTTGTCAAGGCACATTTAGGAGGCATGATTTCGACCAATCCTACCAATTATATATATACCGGACTTAGTTACAACTTTCTTGCCCGACACGCCTTCGATTTCAAAACCAACTTGTACCTTGGCAGATACTACAATGCCGCATCGTTCAAAGTCAGGGTCGATTTTGCATCACAACACCCTCTTTTCATGGAGACGGACGTCAATCTGAACAAATGGAACTTTTTCAGAGTTCGTTCGGGTGTTTTTTCCTATTCGCCGGTTAATTACTTGGAACAAGCAGAAAACAATGCACGCATCACAATCGGCATGCCGCTCGGAATAAAAGACAAACTGCTATTCACAGCAGGCATAGGCACAATAAGAGACAAGTACTTCAAACAAGACTATGGCATAAAACTCGGAGATGCTCCCGACATGACACACTTTAACCACCTTGCCATAGGTCTGAAAGAAGTATATAGTACAATGGACGACGACCAATTTCCGACAAAAGGAAACTATCACCTGCTCTCACTCCAATTTGTCGATGGCAAAGAACGAAGCACCTCAAACAATGCAGAAGGCGGACAAAACGTCTATCGTGCAGAACACAGCTGGTTTCAAATCAAAATGTGTTCTCGTACATACGTCGATATTACAGACAACTTTCAGTTCGGCATGAGAGCCGATTTGTTCTACTCTTTCCAAGATTTGTTTGAGACATACAAGTCAAGCCTGCTCAATGCAGGGGTTTATGCTCCCACATTCGAGACACTGACACAATACCTTCCCGAATACAGAGCCAATCAGTACCTTGCATTCGGCGTTGGTAACATTTTCTCCGTGCCTTCAGTACTGAACATCAATCTTTCTTTCAGATATGCAGCCTATATCTTTGTTCCGTTCAGGCAAATCCTGAGCGACGACAATGCAATACCATACTATGGTGAGTTCTTTCAAACTGCCTACTTTGCAGCCTCAACTTCCGTTGTTCTCAGAACTCCTGTAGGACCACTCAGCCTTGCCCTATCCTATCACCAACGAGATGACAAAAACATCAATCCTTTATCGCTCTCACTCAGCTTTGGTTACGCAATCTTCAACCCCAGAAACATAGACAAATAATGATAAAAACAAACAAGATTAACAAGACCTACGGCAACCTCCATGTGCTTAAAGACATCAACCTTGCGGTTACTCCTTGCGAGATAGTAACCCTTGTAGGTGCTTCGGGAGCAGGCAAGACCACATTGCTTCAAATCATCGGCACTTTGGACTCTCCGGACAGCGGTCAGGTATGGATAAACGATAAATTGACAACCGAAATGAACGACAAGGCACTCTGCGAGTTCCGAAACAAGGAAATTGGATTTGTCTATCAGTTTCATCACCTTTTTTCGGAGTTTACGGCACTTGAAAACGTGATGATGCCTGCCCTTATCGGCGGACAAAGCCGCAAAGATGCCGAAGAAAAAGCTAAAGAGTTACTCGATGTAATGCACTTGTACGAAAGAGCCGACCACAAGCCCAACCAACTCTCGGGAGGAGAACAACAAAGAGTGGCAATCGCCAGAGCATTAGTCAATTCACCCTCGGTGATACTTGCCGACGAACCAAGCGGCAACTTAGACAGCAAAAACGCAATGGAACTCCACGAATACTTTTTCAAGCTCCGCGAAACCTACAAACAAACTTTCTTGATAGTAACCCACAATGAAGAGTTGGCAAGAATGTCTGACAGAAAAATTGAAATGCAAGACGGAAAAATAATATGAAACAAACAGATACACAGTTAATTTACGGCTTACGTCCTGTAATGGAGGCAGTAAAGTCGGGTAAAGGGATAGACAAAATTTTTGTTCAAAGCAACTTGCAAGGCAAATTGTACCTTGAGTTGAAGAACATGATTGCTCAAAGTGAGGAAACAATCTCTGTTCAATATGTTCCGGCAGAGAAACTTGACAGATTGACAAGTAAACAAAACCACCAAGGGGTTGCAGCACAGCTTTCACTCATCGAATATCACGACATTGAGCAGATAATCACCCGAACCAAACAAAATGGAGAAGCACTCTTCCTTTTGATGTTGGATAGTATCACAGACGTGAGAAATCTCGGTGCAATAGCCCGCAGTGCAGAGTGTGCGGGAGTGCATGCACTGATATTGCCACGACAATCCACAGCCCCCGTAAACCAAGATGCCGTCAGAACTTCGGCAGGGGCTTTGTTGCGATTGCCCGTATGCAGAATTGACAATCCGAAGACGTTTTTGAACCTCTTAAAATCATATAGTATCACAACATACGTTGCAAGCGAGAAAGCTCAAGAGGATTACACTTCCATGAAAGCCGAAGAAGACCTTATGATTATCATGGGTAATGAAGAAAAAGGAGTTAATCCTCAGATTGTCAAGCAGGCAGATAGACTTGTAAAGATACCTGTTAAAGGTAGCATCGAGAGCTTGAACGTATCTGTTGCCGCAGGAATAATGATGTATGAAGTAGTGCGTCAGCGAGAAAAAGGACTGTAAAAAACGAACCAAACTTTTATTCCTTTGGCTGCACGGCTCAAAAGTATTATCTTTGCAGCCGAAACATTGAAACAGCCTTGGAAATTAGAGAAATATTAAAAGATTTTTCTGTGGGGCTTTCTCCAATGGAGGCAGTTACCACTCCGGTGTTCAGACACATCTGCAAAAGATACGGAGCTGATGTCTTGTTCAGCGAATTCATCTCTTCGGACGCTCTGTTCCGCAATGTGGAGTCTTCAATCAAGAAGATGACCTTTTCGGAAGAGGAACGCCCTGTTGCAATTCAAATTTTCGGCAACAAAGAAGAGAGTTTGTGTGAGGCAGCAAAACTTGCCGAGCAGGCAAATCCGGACTTTATTGACATAAATTGGGGTTGTCCCGTAAGGAAGATTGCAGGCAAAGGCTGCGGAAGTGGTATTCTCAACGACATTCCAAAGATGATAAGCCTAACTGCAGCAGTTGTCAAGGCAGTGAGAATTCCGGTGAGCGTCAAGACCCGTATAGGATACAGCGATGAGGATAAGCCCATTGTGGAAGTTGCAGAGAGATTGCAGGACGTTGGAGTGCAGCTTCTGAGCATTCACGGCAGAACACGCTCTCAAATGTACAAAGGCTCGGCAGACTGGACGCTTATAGGCAGAGTGAAAGACAATCAGCGAATGCACATACCTATCTTTGGCAACGGAGACATAGATTCGGCAGAAAAGCTCATGGAATACAAAAACCGCTATGGTGTGGACGGAATTCTCATAGGCAGGGCTGCAATGGGCAATCCCTTCATCTTCGCTCAGTCGAAACAGCTCTTGGAAGGAAAAACAACCACCCCCATATCGGTCAAAGAAAGAGTGAAAGTATGCAAAGAACACTTGGAAGGGTTACGTCGTTGGAGAGGAGAACGCTATGCTCTTTTGGAAATGAGGAAATTCTATTCGGGATACTTCAAAGAATTAAAAAATTTCAAGCCTTACAGAATACAACTCGTTACAACAAACAGCTATGACGAAATTGAAGCAATTTTAAGTAGTGTGGAAGATAATTTGGAGTACGACCAAGTGATGCAAAACAACAAATAAAACAATCCTAATCAAGGTTTTGGAAACAATATAACAGGAAAAGAAAACAAATGGACTTTAAGCTGAAATCAGATTTTGAGCCGACAGGCGACCAACCTCAGGCAATAGCACAGTTGGTCAAAGGATTGAAAGAAGGAATACCCGCACAAGTACTGCAAGGCGTTACCGGAAGCGGCAAGACCTTCACTATTGCCAACGTAATTCAACAGCTGAACAAGCCCACCTTGGTAATGAGCCACAACAAGACCCTTGCGGCACAACTATACAGCGAGTTCAAGAACTTTTTCCCCGACAATGCGGTCGAATACTTCGTTTCATACTACGACTACTACCAACCCGAAGCCTACATTGCACAAACAAACACCTATATTGAGAAAGACCTTTCGATTAACGACGAATTGGAGAAGCTAAGACTTTCTGCTGCCTCTGCCCTATTGTCGGGTCGCAAAGATGTGATTGTGGTCAGTTCGGTTTCTTGCATATATGGTATCGGTAACCCCGAAGATTTTGCCAACGGAACGATACACCTTAGCATCGGACAGACCTTGGAGAGAAGCAAATTCCTGCTCGACTTGGTCGATAGTCTGTATTCTCGCAACGAAATAGAGTTCGGAAGAGGCAAATTCAGAGTAAAAGGAGATGTTATCGACATTTTCCCTCCCTATTTGGACTATGCCTACCGACTAATCTTTTGGGACGAAGAGATTGAAGCAATGGAAACGATTGACCCTGTGAGCGGTTGCAAAATCGAAAGCCTCAACGAAATGGTCATCTATCCTGCCGGCAACTTCCTTACCAACAAAAACACCCTACCGCAAGCCCTCAGACAAATCCAAAGCGATATGTTCCTAAGGTGCGAAGAGTTTAGAGACAGCGGACGATTGCTCGAAGCCAAACGATTGGAAGAAAGAGTAAACAACGATTTGGAGATGCTACAAGAACTCGGCTATTGCAGCGGAATAGAGAACTACTCACGCTACTTTGACGGTCGCAAACCCGGTTCGAGACCCTTTTGCCTGATTGACTATTTCCCCGATGATTTTCTGATGGTGATTGACGAAAGCCATGTTACGGTACCTCAAATAAGAGCAATGTTCGGAGGAGACCGTTCACGCAAGAGTTCACTTGTTGAATACGGCTTCCGACTCCCCTCTGCATTTGACAACAGACCTTTGAAGTTTGAAGAGTTTCAATCACTTCAAAACCAAACAATATACATTTCGGCAACTCCTGCCGACTTTGAGATTGAACAAGCCGACGGAGTGATTGTCGAACAAATTATTCGCCCCACAGGACTGCTCGACCCTCCTATTGAAATTCACCCTGCACGCAATCAGGTCGATGACTTGTTGGAAGAAATTGACAAAGTAGTCGGAAAGCATGAAAGAGTCTTGGTTACAACCCTGACAAAACGAATGGCAGAAGAGCTGAGTCGATACCTGACCAACGTAGGAGTAAGAAACAAATATATTCACTCCGATGTGGAAACATTAGAAAGAGTGGAAATAATGCAGGAATTGAGAGAAGGAGTGTTCGATGTGCTTATCGGAGTAAACCTATTGAGAGAAGGTCTTGACCTTCCCGAAGTAAGCCTTGTTGCCATACTCGATGCCGACAAAGAAGGCTTTTTGAGGAGTGACAGAGCATTGATACAAACCATAGGACGTGCGGCAAGAAACATTTCGAGCAAAGCAATACTATATGCAGACAAGATAACAGACAGCATGAAAAGAGCCATTGCCGAAAATACTCGCAACCGAGAAAAGCAGCAAGCATACAACACCGCACACGGAATTGTACCCCGACAAGTATATCGTGCCATTGGAGGACCAATCACCCAAGACAACTCAACAGAACGCCGAAATAAATCGACAACTTTTGAAAACACACCAAACTCTGCAGCAAAGCATAAAACCACTACGAAAGACATAGACAAACAAATAAGACAATTAGAAAAACTCATGCAGCAAGCAGCAGCCGAACTCAACTTTATGGACGCTGCAATGTACAGAGACCAAATAAAAAAGCTCAAAGAAGAAAAGAAATCAATTAAATAACAATAATACAATAGGAATGGAAACAGAATTGAAGAATGAAAGCAAATTACAAGACACCATCTGCGCCCCTGCAACAGCAAGAGGAGTAGCAGCATTGGGAATGATAAGAATATCAGGACCGAACGCCATTTCGATAATCAACGAGATTTTCGTTACCACAAAAGGGTTGAAATGTGTGATGAAAGACACTGCTTCAGGAGTTACAAGACATGGCTTCATAGTCAATGCACGCAATGAGACGATTGACGAAGTGATGTGTACCATCTTCCGAGCTCCCAACTCCTTTACCGGTGAAGACACGGTGGAGATAAGCCATCACGGCTCCATATTCATACAACAACAAATCATGGTGAGCATCGTAAACCTCGGAGCAAGAATAGCCATCAACGGAGAGTTCTCCCAAAGAGCCTTTCTCAATGGCAAAATAGCCCTTTCGCAAGCAGAAGCGATTGCCGACCTGATTAGTGCAAGAACAGCAATGTCTCACCACCTTGCGATGAAACAACTACACGGAGGCTACACCGAAAAAATCAAAGAAATAAGAGAAGAATTTGTCAAATTGTTGAGCCTATTGGAACTCGAACTCGACTTTTCGGAAGAAGATGTCGAATTTGCAAGCAGAGACAATCTAAACCAACTTATGCAACACTCGATTGACGAATTGGAAAAACTTGTCAAGAGTTTTGAAGCAGGTTCAGCATTCAAAAACGGAATACCCGTTGCCATCATTGGCAAACCCAACTCAGGCAAATCTACCATTATGAACGCCATTTTGAACGAAGAACGCTCTATTGTCTCTCCGATTAGCGGCACAACACGCGACACAGTCGAAGAAAGCGTACAAATCGAAGGAATTGAATACAGATTTATAGACACGGCAGGTCTTCGCTCTGCAAAGGACAGCATAGAAAGAAAAGGCATAGAACGCTCGTACAAAGCAATCGAAAGAGCTCATATCATATTGTATGTATGCGACCTTACCAACACCCCTTACGAAGAAGTGCAAGCCGAACTCTTGTTGTTGGATTCACAAGTCAGCCTGAGCGGAAAGAAAATCATCATCATCGGCAACAAGACCGACCTTGTGCGTTCCAACAAAGTACAAAAGGAAGCATGGGACGCAATGAACTCCTTGCAAATATCGGCAATCAACAACATAGGAATAGACGAACTATTGGCGAGAATAGCCAAGATAAGCGATAAAGACGAAAAACAAGACGAGTTGTTGGTAACCAATGCACGACACAACGATGCAATGATGCGAACTCTTGCAGCCCTTTTAGTTGCACAAGAAAGCCTTGCAGAGGGACAACCAATCGACATCATAGCTTCCGACATCAGAGAAGCGATACACTACATAGGCGAAATAACCGGCGAAGTAACCACAGACGAAGTATTGAATAACATCTTCTCCCGATTCTGCATCGGAAAGTAACGACCTACAAAAACAAATAAAGGAGGCTGCCTGACGATTGATTATCAGACAGCCTCTTGTTTTTTGTTTAAAAATGTTTAATCACTCTATCGCCTTACTCGACGATTAGTTTCTTTGTGGTGTTTCCAATCATGAGAGTATAAACTCCGCTCGAAAGGTCTCTAAGGTCGAGCTTTACGCTTCTGTGCCTGCCACAAGGTCAAACGTTTTGATAACTCTTCCTCCAAGGTCTGCAATTCTGAGTAAGCTATGTTCTTGCAAAGCCTCAAATTCCACGATTGCAAAGCCGCTTGCCGGGTTAGGATAAACAACAAACTACCTTGTGCTTTCAACCTCCTGCAAGGTAGAAGAACAATCTTCCTCAATGCGATTTGGGAAATAATTATTCCATGAAGAAGCCATATAAGCCTCCAAACTACCACAAGGGACTGTTACATTGCAACTATTCGGATTAGGGAAAACTTTATTACCAAGTGCAGGGGGAACAACAGCATTAGAAATTATTGATGTTAGTCCGTTACAACCATAAAACGCCGCACCACCAATCGAAGTAACGCTATTACCAATTGTAACAGAAGTCAATCCGCTGCACCAAGCAAACGCACCCCCACCAATCAAAGTAACGCTATTAGGAAGTGTAACAGAAGTTAATCCGCTGCAATAAGCAAACGCACTATTACCAATCGAAGTAACGCTATTAGGAATTGTAACAGAAGTCAAACTGCTGCACCAAGCAAACGCACCCCCACCAATCAAAGTAACGCTATTAGGGATAGTAATAGAAGTCAAACTGCTGCAACCATAAAACGCACCCTCACCAATCGAAATAACGCTATTAGGAATTGTAACAGAAGTCAAACTGCTGCAATAAGAAAACGCATAATCACCAATCGAAGTAACGCTATAAGTTGTGCAGTTATAACTAATTGTTGACGGGATTATTAAATCTCCACTCTTACTTTCATAACAAGCAAAAACTCTTGCGTTGTTATTTGGGAAGTAAGAATTTCCATTCAAGTAAAATGTTAAAAAGCCTGTACCGATGAAAGTATAATTGCCAACAATTAAAGTGTCACTACAATAAATAACACTATCAATAGTAGTTTTTTCTCCTGCTCCTATAAAAGCTCCCGAATGAATTGTTGCATTGTTTGGCAATGTAACAGAAGTCAATCCACTGCACTCATAAAACGCCCTAACACCAATCGAAGTAACGCTATTAGGAATTGTAACAGAAGTCAATCCGCTGCACTCATAAAACGCACTCTCACCAATTGAAGTAACGCTATTAGGAATTGTAACAGAAATCAATCCACTGCAATCACAAAACGCATAATCACCAATCGAAGTAACGCCATAAGTTGTGCCATTATTGGTAACAGAACTTGGAATGACAACATCGCCGCTCACATAATTATTATTTTGAAAAAAGTCATATGGTGAATAACACGTTACCTCGACGGTATTATCCGATGTAATGTTGTAGTAAAGTGTGTTTCCTTGATGTGTATAAGAAAAACCGTATGCCATTGCATTAAGCGAGAGCATACATATTGCCACCATGGTTATCAATCGGCTCAGTGGCTTGCCGAAGTTTTGAATTTTCATTTTTTTCTGTTCTTTTTATTGAGCTTGCAAAAATATGAATTTTTACATCAATCGTACAAATTTTATTTGATAATTCAGGAAAAATCGCATTCCGCAAGTAAATAGCGAAGTAAGGCTTTTGCCCTTGCAGGGCGAAAATCATTTGGCACATTAACTCGGGGCGACGCTTACGCTCTGCCCCGAGCTAAGTGCTTTTGGGCTTTCAGCCCGAGGGTAAGGAGAAATAAAACAATGCCATTACCGCCCGAGAACTTAATTGCAAATAATTACATGGTCATGAAAAAATTGCGGAATGCACCGCCACCTACGCCCGAAGGGGGCAAAAGCGTAAAGTGTGGTATGATTTTTTGTCTGAAAAGTTAAATAACAACTTCTTTCCATATTTTTCGACGATAAAAATCAAGGATTTTAAGCGAAGATTTTGAGGAAATTTTTCACCTGTTTTGAGAGTGAAATGAGGGTTTTTGGAAGTGAGGTTTTGTCTTGCTTCAACAACATAAGGGTTTTTGCTCACTAACATGAAGTCTTTTTGAAAAAAGACGAAGTGTTAGCACACAAAAGACGAAGGATTAGTGAGCTTAAGTCTTCGTCTTTTTTCAAAAAGATGCAGTCTTATTTTACCCACATCAAGACTTAATGCACCTAAATCAGCACTTATTTTGCAAACACTTGAAACACAAACTATTGCTAAACGCTCAAATACTCGCAAAAATCGACCCCAAGCCCGACCAACCTCAAAAAATCGCCGGCATTTCGACTTAAGAGACCGCCAAATGTTAAATAATTTGCTTGCTAAAACCTAATCGATGTTGCAAAAGCAAAAATAAGGCATACAATATAATCGCTCTTCTTTTCGGAAATGCTGTCTCACCATTTTTTTTGCCGACCACGAGAGGGTGTCTTCTTCCATGGGGTTTTGTTGTAGTGCGGGTGATAGAGCATTATGGTTTCTCGAAGGTGTGCAGTGTCCAAGTGTGTATAGATTTCGGTGGAGACGACACTGCTGTGTCCCATCATGTCTTTGACTGCTATGATATTTGCTCCGCCTTTTATCAGTTCGGTGGCAAAACTATGCCTGAGGGTATGGGGGTGTATGTTTTTGGTTATGCCTGCCGCCTTGGCTGTCTCTTTTATCATCATAAAGGCGTATTGTCTTGTGAGTTTTTTGCCTCTGTGGTTGAGAAAGATATAGTCTTTGTTTTTGTTGTCGGTCGGAATGTGGCAGAGGTGGTTGTCTATGAAGTATCTGATGTGTTCAAGTGCTGTTTGGCAAATCGGAACAAGTCTTTCCTTGTTGCCTTTACCCAATACCTTTATATACTCAAACTGAAAGAAGACGTCGCTTTTGCGAAGGTTCAATAGTTCACTTATTCTCAGTCCGCAGGAGTAAAGCACCTCAATGATTAAGGCGTTTCTGTATCCTTGAAAGCTGCTCTTGTCGATGGCGGAAAGCATGGTTTGTATTTCGTTGTCGGACAATACCACGGGGAGTTTCTTTTCCATTTTGGCAGTTTCTAATTGTGAGCATGGGTCGGTGTCAATTTCGTCTTCCAAAAGGAGGTATTTGAAAAACGAACGTATTCCGCTGATTATTCTTCTCTGTGTGCTGACCTTCAAGAGCATCACTTCGCTATTTCCTTTCATACCTTGCACTATGGCAGTGAGGAAGCGTCTGAGGTGAAAGGTCTGTGTCTTTTGCGGTGTGATGTTCGGATAGGTCGTTTCCATGAATGTGAAGAACTTATCGCAGTCGTCCAAGTATGCCGAGAGGGTATTGACCGAGTGGGAACGCTCCATGAGTATGTATGACTTAAAACCCGGGAGATATTTCCTCCACAAAGAAGACATATCCTTGGTTCCTGCCGATTTGATTTTGGGTTTTGAGGTTGTGTTTTTCTTTCTTGAAGTCATGATCACCTCCTGTTAAGAAATCATGGAGAAGTCGCTGACTTTGTGCTTGGTCATGAAGTAGTTTCTTATGGGTAAATTTTGTGGCTTTGTCAGGTGAGGGTCGTCGGCAAGGACGTTTTGGGCAAGCGTTCTCACCTGTGCCATAAGTCCTTCGTCCTTTACAATGTCTGCCACCTTCAAATCCAACACTCCGCTCTGCCTTGTGCCGGATACATCGCCCGGTCCGCGAAGTTGAAGGTCTGCCCGAGAGATTTCAAAGCCGTCATTAGTGCTGCACATGGTCTCTATACGGAAGCGTGCTTCGGAAGAGAGTTCGTCTTTGGTGCGGAGTATGCAGTAGCTTTGATTTGCACCTCGTCCCACTCTGCCTCTGAGCTGGTGGAGTTGAGCCAAGCCGAAACGTTCGGCATTTTCTATCACCATGACTGTGGCATTCGGCACATCCACTCCCACTTCTATAACGGTGGTTGCAACCATGATATTGGTTATTCCTTTCTTAAATCGCTGCATTTCATACTCTTTGTCTTCGGGCTTCATCTGTCCGTGGACTATACTGATTTGATATTGCGGCAAAGGGAAGGCACGCTCTATGCTTTCATATCCGTCCATAAGGTCTTTGAGGTCCAATTTCTCACTTTCTTTGATAAGCGGATATACAACATAGATTTGTCTGCCTTGTTCTATCTGCTTTTTCATGAAGTCGAAGAGCCGCAATACGTCTCTGTCGTAAAGGTGTGTTGTAAGTATGGGTTTACGTCCCGAAGGCAGCTCATCAATCACGGAATAGTCTAAGTCGCCATAGATACTCATTGCGAGGGTGCGACAAATCGGGGTGGCGGTCATCACAAGTATGTGTGGAGCTATGGTGTTCTTTGTCCACATTTTGGCTCTCTGTTCTACACCGAAGCGGTGTTGCTCATCTATGACAACAAGTCCCAAGTTGTTAAATATCACATTTTCTTCCAATATGGCGTGTGTGCCTATCAGTATATCGATGCTTCCGTCGGCAAGTGAGGTAAGAAGATGCTTTCGGCTCTTGCCCTTGATGCTTCCGGTAAGCAGAGATACGTTGATATTCATGTCTCCGATAAAGCGGTTGATGCTTTGGAAATGTTGCATGGCAAGGATTTCGGTCGGAGCGATAAGGGTTGCCTGATAGCCATTATCCAAGGCTATGAGCATACTCAGCAGTGCCACAAGGGTCTTTCCGCTGCCCACATCACCCTGAAGAAGTCTGTTCATCTGTGAACCTGTTCTCATGTCGTTGCGAATTTCCTTGACTACCCGCTTTTGTGCATTGGTAAGTTCAAAAGGAAGGTACTTGGAAAAGAAAGTGTTGAAATTCTCTCCCACCTTTGAGAAAACAAATCCTCTGCTGTTACTTTTGCGATTAGATTTGATGAGCAGGTGTTCTGCCTGCATGAAAAAGAGTTCCTCAAATTTGAGTCTAAATCGTGCTTTAGCCAACGTTTCTTCGCCAAGTGGACTGTGAATGCAAGCTATTGCATCTCGGCGAGAGCAAAGGTGATATGCATCAATTATATATTGAGGAAGGATTTCTTCTATGAGGGAAGAGTATTTTTTGACTGCATCTGAGATGATTTTGGATAGTTGTTTGGAGGCAAGAAAGGCGGTCTTCATTCTCTCGGTTGTGTTGTACAAAGGCATGAATTTCTCTTTCTTGTAGTCTTTTTGTGGGTTGAATTTCTCAAACTCGGGGTGTGGAAGATTGAATGTACCATTAAAGTAGTTGGGTTTGCCAAAAACTACATAAATCGCCCCTATGTCTATGTTTTCGTTTATCCAGCGTATGCCGCGAAAGAAGACCATCTCGATTGAACCGGTTTCGTCGGCAAGCCTTACCACAAGACGTTGCGATTTTGTCCCTCCCACTATTTGCTTTGCAATGACTTTGCCGAGCAAAAGTGTATATACCTCTGCCGAACGCACTTCGGCAATCTTTATGAAGCGACTTTTATCGACATATCGGTAAGGATAGTATTCAAAAAGGTCCTTGAGAGTGAACAGACCAAGCTCTTTGGCAAGAATTGAGGCTTTCTTATCTCCTATTCCGACCAAGGTCGATAGCTTTATTGTTGATGCATCTGTCATTTTCAAGAATGGGTAAATTGAAACACTGTTTTGTTGGACAAAACACCGTTTTTATCGGAGCAAAACACCTCTATTGTGGGAGTTGTTTCCACTTGATGTACATAATGAGGAAAAAGACTGCCAAAAGTATGATAAGCAAATAAAATATAATGCTGCCGATACGACTCAGCTTGACAATGTGTTTATTGGCGTCATCGCTTTGCTCACTTCGTTTCTGGAAGCTCTTTATCAACAAAGCGGTAACGCCCAATATACATAAGGTTGCTATGATTAAAACAAATGTCTCACTCATGATTTTGTTGTGTTGCGAATGCCAAAGGAGGTATTTCTCCCATATTTTCCACATAGTGGAATGTCAATCCTTCCAAGTATTCGCTTTGGATTTCTTCTATGTCTTTTCGATTGGCTTCCGAAAGGATTATTTCGCTTATCGATGCCCTCTTGGCGGCAAGGATTTTCTCTTTTATGCCTCCTACGGGAAGCACTGTGCCACGAAGGGTTATTTCTCCGGTCATTGCCACGTTTGACTTGACTTTTATGCCTTTGAGAACACTGAGCATTGCCGTAAACATGGTAACCCCCGCACTTGGTCCGTCCTTTGGTGTAGCTCCTTCCGGAACGTGTATGTACAAGTCCTGTTTTGAAGCCTTTTCGGGTTCTATTCCGAGAGCTTCGGCATTGGTTTTGATATATTCGTATGCCAAGGTTGCACTTTCCTTCATCACATCGCCGAGATTTCCCGTCAGATTGAGTTTGCCTTCGCCCTTTGCCGAGGCTGCCTCCACAAAGAGGATTTCTCCACCTACCTGAGTCCATGCCAAACCACAAACAACGCCCACATGGTCTTGCGAAAGCTGCCGATCATGTTGAGCTGTCGGTAATCCCAATATTGATTTGAGGTCGCTTTCTTTTATTGATTTTTTGAATTCCTGTTCCTTTACAATTTCTACAGCCCTATGGCGAATGAGTTTTGCAATAACCTTATCCAATTGTCTGACACCCGACTCTCTTGTGTAGTTGTTTATGATTGTTGAGAAGAGCTTGTCGCCGATTGATACATCACTCTTTTTCAATCCGTGTTCCTTTATTTGCTTTGGAAGCAGGTGTCGCTTTGCTATCTGCACTTTTTCCTGCTCTATGTAGCCGGATACTTCAATCACTTCCATTCTGTCAATCAATGCAGGGTGAACATTGGAAAGACTATTTGCCGTTGCAATGAACATTACGTTTGAAAGATCATAGTCAATGTCAAGATAGTTGTCGTGGAACGAGGTATTCTGCTCAGGGTCTAATACTTCTAACATTGCAGAAGCAGGGTCGCCATGAGCGCTCATGCCTGCAACCTTGTCTATCTCGTCAAGCACAAACACAGGGTTGGAACTGCCACACTTGGATATGGATTTGAGTATTCTGCCCGGCATTGCCCCGATGTAAGTGCGGCGATGTCCTCTGATTTCGCTCTCATCGTTCAATCCGCCCAAGGCTACTCTCACATACTTTCTACCTGTTGCCGAAGCAATGCTGCGTCCCAAAGAAGTCTTTCCCACTCCCGGAGGTCCGACAAGGCACAAAACAGGCGATTTCATGTCGCCTTTGAGCTTCAAAACTGCAAGATATTCGAGTATTCTCTGCTTTACTTTCTCCAAACCATAGTGGTCGGCATCCAAAGTCTTCTGTGCTTTATCCAAATCGAAGTTGCTGTCTGTAAACTCGTTCCAAGGCAACTCCAACATAAAATTAAGATAATTCAACTGTACCGAATAGTCTGGTGAAGAACTATGCATTGACGACAAACGAGAGAGTTCTTTCTCAAATGTCTCACCTACTTCCTTGCTCCACTTTTTTTGTTCTGCTTTTTTGCGAAGCTCCTCCACTTCCTGCTCTGCAGGGCTACCTCCAAGCTCTTCTTGGATAGTTTTAAGTTGTTGAGTGAGAAGGTAATCTCGCTGTTGTTTATCTATATCTTTGGATACCTTCTTTTGGATTTTGATTTTGAGTTCTTGAAGATTGGTTTCCTTACTCAACTCTTCCAATACGCGGTTTGCTCTTTGCGTAAAGTCATCAATTTCCAACAATTTCTGCTTGTCCGACACCTCTATGTCGAGATGAGCGGCTATATAGTTGAGTAAAAAGTATGGATTTTCTATGTTGCGAATGGCAAAACTCGGATCGGACGGCACTCCCGGTGTCAGCTTTAACAATCTCAAATAAGAGTCCCTCAATGCCTCGGCAACAATGTCAGAGTCTGCCGGCATATTTTTGGCGTTATCGCCGGCAGGTCGCACTTTGCCTATCCAATAAGGTTCTTTTGTGGCGATACTTTCCAAATAAAAGCGGTCAAGCCCTTGCAATATTACCATGGTTGTGCCATCGGGCATATTGAGAGTTTTCAACACTCTCGCCATTGTACCGTATGTATATAGGTCTTCGTAATCAGGGTCGTCGGTAACGGCAGCACATTGTGCCACCACTCCTATTATATCCTTGTTTTTGTATGCTGTTTTTATCAATCGCACAGACTTCTCTCTGCCTGCGGTTATCGGCAGAACAACTCCCGGAAAGAACACATTGCCTCTCAATGGCAATATGGGCATCTGCTCGGGCATATCTGTAACTGTCAAATCTTTTGTGTCTTCCTCTGTCAATAAAGGTATGATTTCTGCTTCTCCGTCTCCCATTATATGAGTTATATCAATCAAATCTTTATTCAACATCTCGTTTCTTATCTTAATTTTTTGTTCTTTAGAGTACTTCTATATACGTGTAACAAAATTCTCTTATCGACATCAGACATCTCCATACCTCTTCTTGCGTGCATTTTTTCAGCAACTTCCATTGCTTTGTCGGGTTCAAAAGTCTTCAAACCACTTGTACCTCCCCATGCAAAAGAAGGAATGAAATTTCTCTGGTATCCGTGTCCGAATATGTTTGAGCTTACCCCTATCACCGTACCTGTGTTAAACATGGTGTTAATTCCGCATTTGGAGTGGTCGCCCATAATTGTTCCGCAAAATGTCTGACCGGTAGGTACAAAGGTATTCTTCTCTATGCTCCACAATCTGACTTCTTCGTATGTGTTTTTGAGGTTTGAAGCGTTTGTGTCGGCACCTATGTTACACCACTGACCGATTACCGAATTACCAATGAAGCCATCGTGAGCCTTGTTGCTGTATCCGAAAATCACAACATTGGCAAGTTCTCCTCCAACCTTGCTATATGGTCCCAAAGTAGTAGCTCCGTATATTTTTGCACTGAGTTTCAAAACTGAATGCTCACACATTGCAAACGGACCTCTGACAACGCAATTCTCCATCACCTCAGCATCTTTACCAATATAAATAGGACCTTCCTTTGTGTTGAAAACAGAACACTCAACCACCGCACCCTCTTCAATAAACAAGTCTTCGGCAGGACCTACAATGCGGTTGGTGTCGCTAAGTGCCGCACTTTTTCTTCCTTTTGTCAATAGAGCAAAGTCTTCACGCAAAGCACGATCATTCATTACAAATATATCCCATGGATTTGTGATTTTGATGAAATCCACATCTGTTTTTATTTCTTCAGAATTGTCTTCCTCCTCCGAAAGAAACTCCTCTTTGGTCTTATACATTGCAATAATGTTATCACCGCTTACAAGAGTCTGTCCTGTTTTTAGTGATTTGATTTGCTCTACAAGAGCAAGATTTGGACACACCGAACCGTTTATCAACATCATTGCATCAGACAATTCTGCCGGATACTTGACCGTAAGATAGTCCTCGGTCATTGTGGAAGTCTTTTCCTGCAAATACTTTTCCCATTTCTCTCTTATGGTCAATATTCCAACTCTTATCTCACACACAGGTCTGATATAGGTCAATGGTTTCAAAGACTCACGTGACGCATCATCAAAAAGAATGTAATTCATGGTTTCTATTGTTTTTTGTTTTTGCTTTATTAAACGTGACAAAGGTACTACATTATTGTAACATAACAAATAAAAAAACGCCCTGTTCTTCACGCAAGACGTTTTTTTGATTTCTAAACTCGCAATTCAAATATTATTTCAAGTTTGGCTTACGATTTTTATACTTGCTCATAAACTTATCAACACGTCCTGCCGTATCCACAAGTTTTACCTTACCTGTAAAGAAAGGGTGAGAAGTATTGGAGATTTCCATCTTTATCAAAGGATACTTAACTCCGTCAATCTCAATTTCTTCTTTTGAATTTGCGCAACTTCTTGTGATAAAGCACTCGTCGTTAGACATATCTTTGAACACACAAAGTCTGTAATTTTCAGGATGAATACCTTTTTTCATTTTTTCATTTTTTAAGCCGTTCGGCCCATTCTTACCAAACGGGTAGTTTAACAATATTTACTATTTCCTTTCTCGCTTTGAGGCTGCAAAGGTACAAAAAATACTTCACAGCACAACCTCATCTTACATTTTTTTACTTTTTTTGTTCGTCTGTGCTTTCTTCTGCTTTTTGCAAGATATTGAGTTTTGCCTTCAAGAGTGCAATTTCAGACTTGGTTTTCTCCATTTTCTTTTCAAACTCAGCCTTCAACAAATCTGCCTGCTTGCTGTTTGCAAGAAATCCGAGGTTGTTTTCCCACACAAGCACGTCATTTTGCATTTTTTGTATCTTTTCTTGAAGTTCTTTCTTTTCTCTTGCCACTGCACCCTTGTTTCCTTCTGCCTTATCGGCGTCTATTCGTGCCTTAAAGTCGTTTAGATTCAACTCCATGTTATCCGCCTGCAATTTGTCAAAGTGTGCATCGATTGCTGCACGAAATTCTTCCCACAATCGTTGTCTTTCGTTTGGCGAAATAAAGCCAATCTCTGCCCAGCGACGTTGAAAGTCTTTTATAGTGTCAAGATTTTTCTGCTTGTCTTCTGTAAACGAAAAGGCTTTCACCTCCTGAATGATTGCCTCTTTCTTGGCAATGTTTTCTGACTCCGAAGATTTTTGTGCTTTATAGTTCTCGGCTTTTCTTTCAAAGAATTTGTCGCAAGCCGCCCTAAAACGCAACCACAACTTTTCGGACTGTTTACGCGGAACATAACCTATGGTTTTCCATTCTTTCTGCAAGTCTATCAGTTCGGCTGTTGCCTTCTTCCAATCACATCTTTCAGCAATCGCCTCTGCCTTTACACAAAGTTCCAACTTGTGATTTTGGTTCACCTCCTGCTCAGACTTCATCTTTGCAAAGGCTTCTTTCTTTCTTTCAAAGAACAAGTCTATCGGTTTTTTGAATTGTTCCCAAATTTTCTCATTCTCCGACTTTGCAACCGAGCCTATGGTTTTCCACAAACCAAACAACTCATTAACCTTATCGGTTTGTTCGTTCCATTGCTTGATTGTTTCGGGAACAACCTTCAACACTTCTTCCAATCTCTCGCAAAGAGCATTTTTTGCTGCAAGGTTGTCGGCTTGCTCTTGCTTTATCTTGTCATAGAACTCCTGTCTTCTGCGATTGACCGCATCGGAAGCAGTCTTAAATCTCTCCCAAATCTCTTCATTCTTGTCCGAAGGTACCGGTCCTATCTCTTTCCAATGTTGATGACACTCCTGCAACTGCTTGAAAGAATCGTTTATCGACTCGCAAAGCATCAACCCCTCCACTCTCTCACACAAAGCAAGTTTTTCTTCAAGGTTTTTCTTCAAGCCCATGTCTCTCAACTCTCTTGAGATCTTCACTTTGTCAAAAAACTGCTCAATCAAAAATCGGTAATTCTCCCACAAAGAGTTTATCTCACCTCGCGGTACAGCACCAATGCTCTTCCACTTGTCCTGAATTTCGTTAAATTTGTCGTATATCTCTTTCAAAGAACCCTCACTACGCAAAAGCTCTCTCAACTCGTCCAAGACAGCTTTTTTCTTTTCCAAGTTCTCTTGTTTTTCCTTTTCTTGTTGTTCTATATGTCTTTGACGTTTTTCCTTATATTCTGCATAGAGAGAATAGAACGTCTTTTCTTGTTCGTCGGGTTCGCTCGCAAAATCTTCCTCTTTGCCACCTTGGGCAACAAAAGCTGCCAATGCCTCTTTTCGTTCGCTGCTTGTCTTGTCATTAAACACCGAACGCAAAACTGCGGGTTTTGACTTCAATGTTGCATAATCTGCATTGTGGCACAATTCTCTCAACTCCGAAACCAATTCCTCACGAGAAAGAGCGGAATATCTGTTTGTCAATTCCTCTATAGTTTCTTCTGTGGTGGTTTCCTCCTCTGTTTCGACAGACAATATTGCCTCCACTTCGGCAGAATTCTCTTTTGCGTCAATCGCTGTTTGGTTCATCTCGTCTTGCAATGCAAGTTGCTCATTAGATGTTACGTTGTCCATAATCAATCATTCATTTTGTCAGAATAGACTTTCGTCCCTTTGTAGGAACAAAAGCTGAAATGGTTTTTCTGAAATGTCGTTTTAATTTTTTCTTTTCAAGTATTGGTTTACAAATCGGCTGCAAACTTATAACATTTTTTCCAAACGGCGAAAAGAATTGCGAAAAAACTATTGCAATCTCAAAAAAAACGCCTACCTTTGCAGCCGCAACGGTTCGACAAAGACCCTCTTGTTTTTGCCGATTAAAAGGGAATCGGGTGCAAATCCCGAACAGTCCCGCTGCTGTGAGTTCTTTAATATATTGCTTGACAATTCGTGCCACTGTTTGCTCTCAAAGAGAAAATGGGAAGGCGTCTTGCAAGGAACGAGTCAGAAGACCTGCCGTGCATTTATTTAATGTTTAACTCTCGAGGAAAGAGTACAATATGATGAATATAAAGAAAACTATTGCGATTATTTCGTCTTTTTTTGTTTGTCTGCTCTCTATGGGGCAAGATAGTCTTCGTTCGGTGATGTTGGAAGAGGTAAAGGTGGTATCTTCTTCTCTCGAAGACAAAAACCGTCAGGCAAGCACTATTGTCCTTTCGGGAAGTCAGATAGAGAAAACCTCCTTTCAATCGGTTGGAGAAGCAGTCAAGTTCCTTTCCGGCGTGAATGTCAAAGACTACGGAGGTACAGGAGGGTTGAAAACCGTATCTGTAAGAGGTTTGGGAGCAATGCATACCAATGTAACATACGACGGAGTAAGCATAACCAACGCACAAAACGGACAAACTGACCTATCCAAATTTAGAACCGACAACATCGACAACCTAAGCCTGAGCAACGGCAATCCCGTTCTGCGACTGCAAACCGCCAAATCCCTTGCCTCTGCCAACACCATATCTATGGAAAGTCGCAAGCCACACTTTGCTGCAGACGAAAACACAAACGGATACATAAATACACTTTTTGGCAGCTTTAATCTCGGCAGTCTTGTCGGCAGTCTCAATCATCGCTTCTCCAAACGCACATCGGTCGGAATTTATGCCGATGTAGTTTCGAGCAAAGGCAACTTTCCCTACACCCTTCACTACGGCAATCTCACCAAAGACAGCACTTCCGAAGAGATAAGGAAGAACAACGACTTTTTCTCTGCCCATGCAGAAGCCGACTTATTTTTTGAACCCGACGAAAGCAGCATGTTCAAAGCGAAGGCTTACTTTTACCACAGTGAAAGAGCGCTTGCCGGACCTACCACACTCTATTGGCAAAACTCAAAGCAACGGCTGTGGGACAAAGATGCCTTTGTGCAATCTTCCTACAAAAGAGAGCTTAACCAATATACCACCTACAAAAACCACCTCAAACTCTCATACGCCCACACTCGCTACTACGACCCGTCGTACAACAATGCACAAGGCTTTCAAGACGACCGCTACACACAAAAAGAAGCCTACCTTAACAATATCCTCTCTCTACACAAGCAGGACAAGATGAGCCTCTGTCTTACCAACGACCTTATTGCCACAAAGCTAGATGCTCAAAACAACTACATCTTAGACCCGCTTCGTCTGAGCAGCCTTACGGCAGTGGTTGCGGCATATCGTCTCGGCATCTTCACCATTGATGCCAACCTCCTCCACACCTATACCACAGACAAAGCACACTCCAACACTGCCTACCCCTCCCAAAACCATTTCAGCCCATTTGTCTCTATCGGAATGAAAACCGACAATTTTGAAATGTCGATATTCTACAAAGACATCTTCCGTCTGCCGACCTTCAACGACCTTTATTATAATAATGTTGGCGAAACAGACCTCCGACCCGAAAAGACAAAACAATACAGCCTCCACACAGCATACCGACACAGTCGAGAAGACATCAACAGACATCTGTTTATTATCTCGGCAGACCTTTTTCACAACTCGGTAAGCGACAAAATTGTGGCAACACCTCGCAACAACCTCTTTGTGTGGAGCATGGTAAACTACGGAAAGGTACAAATTGACGGAGTAGAGATAGTTGTACAATGGCAACAAGAGAGAATAATCAAATCGCACAACCTTCGCACAAGTGCAAACCTCACATACAACTACACACACGCCTTTGACAACTCACCCGAAAGCCTATCCTATCGCAAACAAATTATTTACAGTCCTCTGCACAGCGGAAACGCAATGATAAGCATAGAGCTTGACAAGACAACACTCTGCTATACCGCAACCTGTGTTGGCAAACGCTATACCGACAACCAAAACAACGAACGTAGCTCATTGCAACCCTACGGCATTCACTCACTTTCGCTCTCTCACAGCTTCGGTAAAACCACCATCAAACTAAGTTGCGACAACCTTACCGACACCCGATATGAAGTAATCAAGGCTTACCCCATGCCGGGCAGACAATGGATAATCAACCTGAAATATAAATTCTAAAAACACAATCAAACAATGACAACAACAATCAAAACAACCTTGTGGGCTATGCTCATGCTACTATTTGCAGGCAGTTTGCTCACCTCATGCAACGAAAGCGAAGACAAGGAATATGATCCGAACTCGCCCGACACCGTCCTACACAACGGATTGTACGTTCTGTGCGAAGGATTGTATGGCAGGAACAACTCTTCTATTGACTTTTACAGCATCGAAAGCCGACAAACGACAACAGACCTGTTCTTGCAAGTAAACTCTGCAGGCTTGGGCGAAACAGCCAACGACATGATAGAAGCCGAAGGCAAACTCTTTATAGCAGTATGTGGTTCTAACTGCGTCATGGTGGCAGACAAGGCAACGTGCAGACGTCTTGCCCTCATTCCCATAAGCCAAAGCGACAATCCTCAGCCACGCTGCCTTGCATACAGCAATGGTTATGTCTATCTGAGCTGCTTTGACGGAAACATTCACAAGATAAATGCCTCCACATACAAGATAGAAAAGACAGCAAAGAGCTTTGGACGCAACCCCGAAGCCATTGCGATATGTCAAGGCAAACTCTTTGTGGCAAATACAGGCGGACTGGACTACCCGAACTTCGACAACAGCATTTCGGTTCTCGACCCCGATGACCTGAGCCTGATAAGCAAAGTAGAAGGCTTTCTAAATCCCGGACGAATAGAAGTATGCGGAAGCTCAATCATCTTTCAAAAAAGAGGCACATACGACTATGCCACATCTTCATACAAAGACAGCGAACTCATACGCCTGAACGCCGCAACCTTGGAAGTAGAACAAAGAGCAAATGTGATAGTAAACGATTTTACTCTCTGTGGAGACAAACTCATCTACACCTATACCGACAACAACCTCAAACCCTACATCATGTATCTGCCACTTGACAACCTTGCAGACACACCTCAACAATTCATCTCTCCCGAAAGCGAAGACTTCTCAGGACTTATGACCCCATATCACATCTGTTCGGACGGCAATCACATATACCTGACCGATGCAAAAGACTACACCAACAACGGAGAGTGCCGTGTATATGACCATGCCGGCAAACTACAATACAAATTCTCCACATGGATTAACCCGACAAAAGTAATAGCCGTGCAATAAGGCTTGATTATTGCAAATTTTCCATATATCAGAAGTGTGCATCCTTGCAAGAGTGTTGAGAAACAGCCGCCGCAAGGATGCTTTTTTTGTTGCAAAAATATAGAACTTCCATTCCGGATTGCAAAATCTCAATCGGGGTGAATAAAGCTCCATTTTGGCAAAGAATAGAACTTACTTTATTATCACATAATTGAATGTGGAGCTGTTGGCCTTGGCATCGGTTAGTCTGATTTGGAGGTTGTGTCTGCCTTTTGTAAACTCCGATGCTTTGATGATGAGCCTTCCGCTCTTGCCGTCATACTCTGCCAACACCCATTTGTCGTCAATGTAGGCGTTGTAGGTCGAAATACCCGAAAGATTGTCGCTTATTTTGACCTCTACCGTGCTTCGATTTGATTTTAACGGCTTGTTGGAGGTAAAATTGTGAGGCTTGCATCGCGGAGCTATGGTATCTATCTCGACAGAATAAGTTCCGAAATTGCTGATTGAGCAAACCACGTCCCTGCCCACCACTTTTCCTCCAACAGAAGTCTTTGTGCCGTTTTTGCCATGAGATACCACAAGAGCTTTGTTCTTGAAAGGAATGAGAGCATCATTGTATCTTATCCTCAGAGTTACAGCCTTGTGTATCGGCACTGACTTATCTCCTATTGTATGCACCATGGAGTACTTTCCCTGCTTTGCACTATGTTCTATGTCGATATCTTCGTATATGCTTTTGACTTTTGTGGTTAGCGAACTCATGTCAGCAAACGTTATCTCGTTGATTTTGTTCCACAACAAAGGATAAGTTTCTTTCTTTTCTCCGGATTGGTTTTGCAAAAGGTTGAGAGAGTTAATCAGCTGTATGTTCGGGTTTTGCAAACTGCCTCTTAAAACAAATTCAAACTCTTGTCGGTTGTCTTTTTCGTCGCAAAGGAATATCCTTACTCGCTTGAAACTGTTGTTTTCAACCGATATGACACCTTTGTCAGAATAAGAGAGACTGTTGAGCTTGAAAGAAGGGAACTGCTTGGTCCACAGCATTCGCCTACCTGTCCTTTGCAAATAAGCATAGTCGATTATGGCATTTGCATATCGTGAGTTGTCGAAAGAGAAAGAAGCATTGTTGAAGCGGAAGAGCAATTTGTCATCAACGTACACCCTTGTATCATACACTCCGTTGCGCTCGGTAGAGCCGCATGAGCGGTCGTAAGCCTCAATGCACAGATAGAAGTTTCCGCTTGCACAAATAGTATCTCCGCTTTTGAAACAAGTGTCCGAAGAAAGGTTCACAAGCAAGTCTTCTTCCATACAGTTTTCGATATGAGAGTAACAATCGGCTGCAAGAAGCCTGAAAGCATACAATCTTGGAGCTATGGTGTCTTGCAAATTCAGTCCTTTCAAAATAGGATTTATCGTTATCTGAGAGGCAGTGTTCCTTATCTCATAGTGCAGGTGAGGACCTCCCGAAGAACCTGTGTTTCCGCTCAGAGCAATCGTGTCTCCCTTTTTGAGCTTTATCGTTCCCTTTGGCAGAGTGTGGTCAAAGGCATAGCACTTGTGGCTGTACTGATAATTCTTTACATATTCGCCAATTTTGCCATAGTAATCGTTCAAGTGCATATAGACGGTTGTATATCCGTTTGTATGATTGATGTAGAGGTTTTTGCCGCCTCCATAAACTTGGACCTTAATTCGAGACACTTCTCCGTCGTATGGACATATCACAACTTGGTTCTCCTTTCCTGCTGTACGCAAATCTATTCCCGAATGAAAGTGATTGGTCCTCAGTTCACCAAAGTGTCCCGAACTTGACAGCTTTATGTTCAGCGGACTAAGGTAGTCAGAACAAAAATCCTGCGACATGACCTTGCCACCTCCGAGAAAGCACAGCACAACAAGAACTGAAAGCACGGCTTTGAGAGGTTTTCTCCTTTCCCAATGAGACTTGGCATAGCAAACAAGGTATATCACAACTCCGATAAACCAAGATAGTGGTGCGCCATACCATATTCCGTCGGTGCCGTAAGACAACGACAAAACATAAGAAAGCGGCAGACGGACAACAAGCAACACCGCCACCGAAACAACCATAGGCACAAAAGTAAACCCAACACCTCTGAAAAAGGAAGTAAAGACATTCATCACGGCAAAAAGAAACCAAAACGCACCTGCAATAAACAAATAGCTGCCTCCCACAGAAGAAACCACCTCACTGTCGGAGAACAATCCCAAAAGAACTTTACCGCCAAAGAAAAACACAACAAATGTAATAATAGAAAGAGCCAACATCATTTTCAGAGAGAAGGACAACCCCTTTCGCACCCTCAGCTTCTCGCCTGCCCCGAAGTTCTGACCGACAAAGGTTGTCAGTGCAGTAGAAAAGTTCAACACAAAAATCATTGCCACCGACTCTATGCGGCTTGCGGCAGAGTAGGCAGCAAGAACCCCTGTCCCGAAAGCAGACACCAAACCCAAGATAAGGATTTGAGAAAGAGAGACAACAGACTGTTGAATACCCGTAGGCAAACCAATGCGGACAATCTCCTTAAAGTAAGACAAATCGAAATACTTGGGAAGCGGTCGCACTTTCATGTAGATATTAGTCCGTTGAATTTTGATCCAAAGCAAAACAAATGCCAACAACTGACTAATCACGCTTGCCCACGCTGTCGAAACCAACGAATAATCCAAGCATACGACAAAGAGGTATGACAACAAAGCATTGAGAACATTTGCACCAACAAGATAGTAGAGTTGTGTTTTGCTATCTCCCAACCCCCTGAGGACGCTGACCAAGCTATTGAAGCAAAACGAAAAAAACATTCCCAACATATACACCCTCATATAGGCAGTTGCCGCACTGCACACCTCGGGACTTAATCCCAAATGCTCAAAGGTAAAGCGAGCAAGCACAATCCCCAAAGAGCAAACCACAACTCCCACAACCACAGAAAAGATATAAAACGTACTTATCGCAACCGGCAGACAATCGTGCCGCCTTGCGCCAAACAGATGTGAGATTACGATCCCACCTGCAGAGCCTATTCCGATAATCAGAGAGACAAAGAAAAACACAATAGGATAAACCGCTCCCACAGCAGCCAAATCCACATCACCAAGAAATCGCCCCACAATCGCACTATTGACAAACATGTACAACTGTTGGAACAAATTGCCGGCAACAATGGGCAGTCCGAACAAGAACAACCCCGAGCCGATGCTTCCCTTGGTAAAATCCCTCATCAGATGTCAGTCTCTCTACAATCCAAAGCAGATACGGACAAACGAAAGCAAACGCGGCTTCAAAATATCCTTTGCCTCAACGTGTGCCATGTGTCCTACGTTTGGCAACATCAGCAGTTCGCAAAACGGTGTCATTGCCGCATGAACCATGACAATGTCCGAATCTATCCTTTCGTCCTCCCTACCCGACACAAAAAACACCGGCACTTCCATAGATTGCAAAACATCTATCCTCGAGCGACGTTGCATCATTCCCTTGATAGAAGCGAGTATTCCGTCGGTACTTGTGCATATCGCATAGTCCTTCAAATCGTTTATACTGTCGGCAAGCGACTTTCGATTGCAGCTTGCAAACAACTTGGGGATAAAATCGACAATAAAACCTGCACGATTGGCAGAGACAATGTCGCACATTCGCTGCCTTATCTGCAATTTGTTCTTGCTATCTGCCAATGCATGGGAGTTAATCAGGCAAAGCCCTTTGAGCATATAGGGATACTTTTCGGCAAAAGCCAATGCCACATATCCGCCCATTGAATGTCCTGCCAAGACACACTTGTCCAAGCCACAATCGTCCAAAACTGCCTTCACCACATCTGCCATAAGCTCCATTGAATGCACATCTGAACAACAATCACTCTCGCCAAAACCCGGCAAATCAATCGCCACAACCCTTATTTGCTTCATATAGTCGTACACCAAGGGAGCCCACACTCTCAAATCGAACATAAATCCGTGCAATAACACCAACGTTTCCTCTCCACTCCCCTCATATTGGTAATTTATCGCACTGCCATTATAGTATAATATCTTATGAATCATCTTACTTTACCTATCTTGTAAAACACAAAAACTGCTTTTTGTCGCGCGGCTTGCAACAAAGAGCCATACAAGCGACAAAGATAGCCAATAAATTTCAAACAGAGAAACAAAAATCGAAGAAAGACAAAAAATTGTGGCAAAAACAAGACAAGTTCAAAATCCGAGAACAATCAATCCTACCACCATTTTGCAAAAATGGAACGGCGTCCTGCAAAAGCAAGACGCCGTCAATAAAAAGTCATGGAAAAGTATTATTCCAATTCTATACCTACTTTGTTGCAAGAGGGTGGTCTTCGTGGAATTTCTTAACTCTCTGTTCAAACACAGGTATCATCTGATGAGGAACCAAAGACACACAAGCTCTCACTCCCTCCAACCTTTCGCTGCGACAAATCCTCAACGATATGGCACTTACGCCATAATAAGCCAACTCGCTGAGCAACTCTTCTCCGCTATATCCCGGATAAGAGAACGTAAAGTAAAATCCGTCTGCCACATCAACGTCCATATCCTTGTCATACACAATCTTGAAACCATTTTCGACCAATACCTTCTTCATTCTCTCTGCCTTGTTGCCATACTCTCTGAGTGGCTCAACAAAGTTGTACGTTCCGTCGTTGCAAGCCTTGAAGATAGCAGTAAGAGCAAACTGAGGAGAGAAAGCCGTTCCCGAAGTCAAAGCATAAAGCGAACCGAAAATCAAAGCCCTTCCGAAACAATCCTGTGTGAAGTACTTTTTCATGTAATCGGTCTTGTAATCAAACAACTCAGGACTGAGAATAGTAACCGCAATACGCTGACCTGCATACGAGAAAGCCTTGCTTCCCGAAATCATGAGCAAGAATTTCTTTGCCCATTTTGCAACCGTCGGTTGGAAAGGAGGAACTCCGGGCTTGGAATAATCCTTTCTGAAATCCATTCCGAAATAAGCCAAGTCCTCAACCACCACAACATCATGACGATTTGCCACTTTGGCAATGATTTGAAGCTCTTGTTCGTTAAACGAGAACCAAGCCGGATTGTTAGGAGACGAATAGACTATTGCAGCAACCTCACCCGAAGAAAGATACTGCTCCAACTTTGCCTCCAACTTATCGCCACGATAGTCGTACACATCGAAATGAATGGTCTCTATACCCAAAATCACACATTGTTGCTTCTGAACAGGAAAGCCGGGGTCGATAAACAAAATCTTGTTCTTCTTTGCGTCCAAGCGGGCAAGCGTCATAAAAGCAGCAAAGCTACCCTGCATACTTCCCACCGTAGGCACACAACAATCCTCCGGTACTTCCACATCAAGAAAGTTCTTCACAAACCTCGCAGTTTCATGTTTAAGCTCCTTAGTTCCGTAAATGTCGGGATAGATTGCCGCACAACCGTTTTTCAAAGCCTCAATTTCGGCATCAACACCTATTTGTACCGCAGGAAGTCCGGGAATACCCATCTCCATTCTCACGAACTTCTCACCCGTTGCAGCTTCCACATCGTCAATAATCTTCTTGACCTCTCTGATTGAAGCAGCTCCGACGCTCTTAATCTTGTTTTTGGCAACAATCTCATCGACCAATGCCCTATCAAATGGTATATTTTGCATAAAATTACTGTTTTTGTTAGAATGAATATTACACTTAAATTCACACACTGACAAAAGCCCCTTCCCCTGCCTCAAAAAAACTCTGACAAACCCACGTCTCTCCCAAATCAAAGCTCACAACCGACCCCACACTTTCCTCAACTATCGACACGAAAAGCAACTTTTGTGCTGCAAAGATAAGATATTTTTTCAAATCAAAGTAATAATCCGCCAAATAGTGCCTCAAAAATCAGCCCCACGTGTCGCTTCGGTCGTAGGGCTGTGTGCAGGTTGCCCCCTACGGGGCGTGAGTTGTCGTTCTACTCCTTCAAAACAATTCTCTCTTAATTCCACTCTGCAAATCTGAGCATAATTTTGCACATTTTGATAGAAGGGCTATATTTTTCGGGCTGAAAGCCTAAAAGCACATAGCTCGGGGCAGAGCGGTCAGCGTCGCCCCGAGTTAATCGCGTCAAATAATTTTTCGCCCTGCAAGGGCAAAAGCGTCGCAGTGGCAAGTTTAGTACCGACATTTTACATCACAGCCAAGCTGTAATCGTCCAAGGCTGACACAGACGACGAGACAAGCGAGCGGACCAAGCATACAAACTTCTCTCTGTCATTCACGCAAGAGAACAAAACATCAAGCACATCTGTTTCAAAATCGAAGGGCATAAGGTTCATTGCCGCTTTTATGTAGTTTTCGTTTTTGGAGTGCTTCCCCATTGCTTCAAGCAGTTCTTCTTCAAAGTTTTGGTGATTCATTATTTCATACATCATAATAATGTAGTGAGCCAAAGCATCGCTTGCCACAAAAACCTCCGAGTGTTCATCTGTCAAGAACTCTCCCGAGTGAAAGCCTTGCTTGTTCAGTTCGTCTTTGCAGTTTATGAGATACGGCGGATTATTAAAATCTGCCAACCTGCCAAAAGAGTGTTCCAATGTTTTTGTCTTCCTATTGTAATGGAATGCCACGCTGTCGCCATAGCTCGCCCATACACATCTACTATCTTCCACCCTCCATACTGCTGCCAAGGTTGCAAAAGAACCTTCGTCATAGAACTTATCCAACAGCAGACCTCCCGACTTCACTGCCGTTTGTTCACATTCGTTATAAAATGTCTCCCAAATGGTCTCCAACCAACCGTCTGCCTCATCTGCCGAAAGTAAAGGAGTATTCGGAAGGTTTGCCAAAAGATATGCAGACCATTTGTCGGCAAACAAGCCTCCTCCGCCCGCTCCGTCAGAGACTGCTATTACTCCTTCCATAGACATCACCGCATCTTCATTCACGCAGCCTTCGCCCTGCTTTGCAAGTGTAATACTTCCTCTTGTCATATCTATTTATTCTGAATTATATTGGTAGGCGTACCTATGTCCATCAGCTTTATCAGGGTTGTCGCATCTGCATTCACTCCCATGGCAACATGACGTCCCGAGCGCTCATCGTTCAGGTGCTTGCCAATATCCTCATTGTATCTCAATGGCAAAAGACTTGACATCTCAAATAATGTCTCTGCATAGCTGTTACCATTCAGCTCTCTTTTCTCAATCGGACAAACCACCTCTTGCTCAGATTTGTTTGCTGTAAAGTGAATGTTGAACAAAATCACATTTCCGTCATTGGTAAACATAGATTTTAGTTCGTTTGCTCTCTGAAGCACCATATCTTTTGTTGCTCCGTTAAACTCTCCGTCGGTGATATTGATAATCGTTGGCGGATAACAATCCTTGTCATGATGTGTCTTCATCCACTCATCGAGCAATGCCTTTGCCTTGTCGAATGCTTTATGCACATGAGTCCAACTGCCGTCATGACGAGCCTCTACCCACTGCACTTTTTCCACTTCTTTGATTACCACTCCCTTTCGAGTTCGCTTTTCTTCTCTGATTGTAATCGTTTTGTATGGATTGTCCATCAGCTCCTTTGGCGAAACAAAATCTCTGTCGGCAAGTTTGCCGCTCCAACCGCTGTATGCACTCTCGCCATAGCCGATAACCGCAATGTCATAGTAGTGTCTCACCTCTTCCAACTTAATGCACCTCAACACCAAATCGTTAATCTGTCTGTTTACTATGCGTGCGGCTGCTTCCGACATGGTCATTTCTTCGCCCAACAAAACTGTCTTCTTCTGCATACTGACAGAATTATCAACCAAAAAGATAAATGCCGTCGGTGTGTTGCGAGTAATCTGTGCCGTATAGGCACTGCGGCTCTGCAAAAGTTGTGGTTGGTGTGACAATGCTATACCGAAGTTGCTGATATTCTTTATATACTGCAGGGGAATAAAGTTCTTGACCAACACTTCTGCCTGATAGAACGTCTGTTCTTCTTCCGATAGGTCAAAATAGTTGTTGTGCAGAACGCTGTCAAAGTGAACTGCCTCCAATTCTTTCAATCCACTGCCGACCTTTGCTCCGTTTTTGGTTGCATTGCGGTCCGAATACTTCGTCTCTTTCCAATAGATAACCTCGGGGTCTATCTCCAACACAACGGGGTTGGAAATTCTCTCTTCGTTCATTGCAACATACATCATAGGGTGATGTGCTGCAAAGCTCACTCTCACAAAGTGATGCAGATTGTCTCTCCTGTCCAAGGAGCGAGAGAGTTCTCCGCCTCCGGGCTTGCTGATAGTGATGCCTTTGTCTTGGCAATCTGCCCAAGAGTACAAGCCTCCGTTTTCGATTATCGACTCCAAATTGTCTCTGTCGGTAAAGTGGTAGAGCTTTTCTATTCCATGCTTTTCTACCACTGCCGCAAGGCTTTCCCAATTATCTTTCTTCTCCATGAGCGAACATTATTAAAACAACGACAGCTGTTTGTCGTTCTTTGTCTCTTTTTTCTTTTTGCTTGTTTTCTTCTTCGATTTCGTTTTGGGTGCTTCTTCCGTAGGGTAGTGCTTCGCTCCGTATGGATAATATCCCTCTGCATACGCCTTGACCAAGAAAGCGTGGGACAATGGCTTGGTCGCATCATCTACATCGCAACAGGTGTTATAGTCCAACAAAACCACCACGCCCTCGCTACTCAACTGCCTTATCTTTTCGACCAAGTCCTGCGTCTTGTGTTCCAACGTCCATTTGTATGCAGGTATATATATTGAATGCTTTGCTTCCACATAGCTCAAAATCTCCGAGCTGTTTACTCCCTTGCGGTGTCCCAAAACCCTGCCATGTGTTCTGACCGACCTTTTGATGTTCTTCATCGTATTGTTGGCAAACATCGAAGTGTCAATATCCTCTTGTTCAAACACCTTCAAGCCCTGCCAAATACCCTCTACACAGGCTGCCGTAACTCCATTGCTATATGGAACAGGAATACCACCATGAGGGTAGAAAGGACTTAGTCTCACAAAATCATCTTCCGCCTTGCTTGTAATATCAATAATCACCGCCTCGGGGTATGACTTCAATATATTCTCTCTCTTCTTTCGCTTCGATTCAATTACCACCATCTTTTTCTTATTTTTGTAGTTCTCTTAAATGTAGAATCATCTACTTTATTTATCTTTGTCTTTCTTGAAACGACTACCGATTTCAAAGATGTACAACCTTCGAAAGCTCTCTCATCTATCTCTATTACGCTATCCGGAATTTTTACCGACTGCAAGGAACTACAATCCTCAAATACACTCTCTCCTATTTTTGTTACTCTATTTGGAATTACTACTGACTGCAAGGAACTACAACCACTGAATACACCTATTCCTATTTCTGTTACACTATTAGGGATTACTATTGACTGTAAAGAACTACAACTACTGAATGCACTATTTCCTATTTTTGTTATACTATTCGGTATTTCTATCGTCTGCAAGGAACTACAACCCTCAAATGTACCCCATCCTATTTCTGTTACACTATCCGGAATTTCTATTGACTGCAAGTATATACAACCCTTAAATGCACTATTTCCTATCTTTGTTACACTATTCGGTATTACTACTGACTGCAAAGAACTACAACCATCGAATGCACACTCTCCGATTTCCGTTACACTATTCGGGATTTCTATTGACTGTAAAGAAGTACAACTACTGAATGCTCTATTTCCCATTTTTGTTACACTATCCGGAATTTCTATTGACTGCAATAAATTACAACCATAGAATGCCCAATCTCCTATCTTTGTTACATCCTTTGGAATTACGATATCCTTAGTTGTCGGAAAACAATAAATCAACACTCCTTCCTTTGAGTACAAAAGACCTTCTTTAAGATAGAATGACGGACTTTCGCAAGTTATTGTAAGATTATTACATCCTGCGAAAACCCCATAACCTATTTTTGTTACATTTTGTGGAATTACTATTGACTGCAAAGCTTTACAGCCTCGAAATACACTCTCACCTATTTCTGTTACACTGTCCGGAATTATTATTGATTGTAAAGAACTACAATCTTCAAATGATCCTGCTCCTATTCTCGTTACACTATCAGGAAGTTCTATCGTCTGCAAGGAACTACAACCTCCAAATGCACCACGTCCTATTTTTGTTACACTATTCGGTATGTCTATCGTCTGCAAGGAACGACACTTCCAAAATGCACTATTTGCAATCACTTTTGTTCCTTCTTTGATTGTATATGTTTCTAAGTTCTCAGGTACATCTATTAACTTCAATCCGTCTTTTGTATATTTTACTCCATGCTCGTCTTTGATTGTATATGTTTCTAAGTTCTTAGGTACATCTATTAACTTCAATCCGCCTTTTGTATATTTTACTCCATGCTCGTATGTGATTGCTTCTATCAATTCTTCGAATGTGATATTGGGATTTAGAAGTTTATCCAAGCTCTCTTTCGCTTCTTCATTGCCCTGCTTTGCCGCCCTTTCATACCATTCCACTGCTTTTCTATAATCTTTATCCACTCCTCGCCCACACTCATAGCATACGCCAAGGTTATTTTGTGCTACTGCATCGCCTTGCTCGGCGGATTTCTTATACCACTCTACTGCTTTATTATAATCTTGCTCTACGCCTTGTCCTTTATGATAGCAATAACCAAGGTTACATTGTGCTGCTGCATTGCCTTGCTCGGCGGATTTCTTGTACCACTCTACTGCCTTACCATAGTCTTGCTCTACTCCTTGTCCTTTATGATAGCAATAACCAAGGTTCTTTTGTGCTGTTTCATCACCTTGCTCAGCGGATTTCTTATACCATTCTACTGCTTTTCTATAATCTTTATCCACTCCTCGCCCACACTCATAGCATACGCCAA
>SAMEA3663271__coassemble_79_pt1 | contig 65556 bp, 64 predicted proteins | sample SAMEA3663271__metabat2_low_PE_004 | metagenome-assembled genome bin SAMEA3663271 (sample SAMEA3663271) | pig gut metagenome | biome: pig gut; feature: pig-associated habitat; material: faeces | place: China | collected 2013
CCAAAGTAAGTTCCACCTTTACCGCTTTTTGTTTTCACCGATTTGATGACACTCTCACGGAGAAGTCGTGTGGCAAAGAACTGTGGATAACGGCAAACAATTTCCTTTTCATCGCTGTCAAAGTTCTCATCTTGGAAATACACATAGTCCCTGAATATCTCCAAAAATCTCTCCGGACGATAGACACCTCTCACCATAGTCTCCAATTCATCGAAAGGCATGGTGCTTACCTTGTCGCCATTCTCCACACGTCGCCATGCATAGAAGTGCTCGTAAGGTGTGCGGACTGTTCCCAATCGTGTCTTTACTCCATCGCTGATACAAGCCAAAGGACAGTAATGAAGCAGTCCCGGAATATCTCGCCAATAGCGGATGTTGATTTGCTCCCAAGCATCTTCAATCGTGGCATTGGCATCTGCAGGATTCTTCAGTTCTATCACGCAGACGGGTATTCCGTTCACGTATAGCAGCACATCAGGGCGGCGGTTCTTTACTGCACCGTTGTTCATGTATTCCACTGTGAACTGGTTGACAACACGGAAGATATTTGTGTTTTCTTTCTGCGGATTATCTAAGCACGTAAAGTCTATCAAATTGACAGTTGTTGGCCTTCCGTCTTTATCAACGGCTGGCACGCCATTCACCATCCACTTATAGACCTTATGCAATGTGGCAAAATCAGAATCGGCACCTACCAATCTGACGTTATCTGCTATTCGTTGCAATTCCTCGTCCTTCACGTTCTTATTGTTGTCTTTCAAGAACTGAAGCAGGTCGTCCATATAAAGCACTTCCTTTCTGTTGGCTCTTGGTATAGAGTCACCATAAAGGTATTGCCATCCTTCTCGTTCAAGGAAAGCAATGAGAGCATTCTCGTAATCGCTCTCCACGAAGTGTCCGTTGATATTCTTTAATTTTGCCATAATCCCTTGCTTTAGATTTCATCGTAATAATGTAAAATCTTAATCCTTTTGTAGAATTAACCTGATTGTATCAAAAATCGGCTTGAAGTTATTCCAGCTTTCTTCCGATATCTTTATTTCATCTGCTGAGATAGCATTTGCGAAGTCATCTTTTTTTGCTAATATATTTTCTTCTTGCTCATTATAAACAGCTTGTCCTCCATTGTTTTCAACAATTTTATGCTTGCCTCTATCTGATTGATTTGATAGTGTAAGCGTTTTATCAATGTTATGCCTGCCTGTTCTTTCGGAGAATTCATCACCAAAGAACAAACTACAACCATTATTCAATGTCGAATGGATTTCTTCGTCGCTATATAGAAACTCAATAGAAATATCTTTTTCTCCGTTTATTCTTCGTGATTCTGGAAGAGGAATACAAAAGGCATAGACATTGTTACCAAAGTCTTTTATTTGCTGCCCATTCTTTTCTATATCCTCAACCGTTTTCTTTATGTCACGATCAAAAACACCGATAATAATATTCTTGTTTCCTATATGAGCTGCCTGTTCTAACAATTTATGCAAATTAGAATCTCCATCGGGCTGTTGATTATCTTGTATTACATCAAAGTCTAAATCTGTCACACCCAATTTTTCTTTTGCCTTTAATATGTGTTTAATATCAGTCTTTCCTTCTGTTATAATCAAGGGCTTTGTCAATGATTCTAATTTCACGGTCAAATCTTCGCATAGTTTGGCGAAACGATTGTTTTCGTCAATCATCAAGTTATAAACTTCCTCATATAGGTCATTCTTTGTTGCAGAACAAGAAATCCCATTATGATCCAAATCAAAAATCATATGTTTTCCCGATAACTCTGCCGCTAATCCCATATTCAAGAATGGCGAGTGAGAACTTACAATGAATTGCACATTTGGGAACAGAGCAAACATCTTAGGCAAGATTTCTTTTTGCAATGTAATATGCAAGTGTTTCTCTATTTCGTCAATTACAACAATACCCTTAATTTTTTCAAGCGATATATTATTCTCATTATTATCAGCTTGGTGAATGATTTCACCAAAGATTGAAATTAAAGCTAATTCTCCAGAAGATAATTGAAAAATAGAAGGACAAATCTGGTAATATTGTTCGTCGTCAACGTCATTCATTACTGCAATTCTTGCCAGCCCCCCATTTCTTTTTCCAATTCCATATCTCACACGTCCATTATATTTTTTAGATGAAAGAGTGTTGGAAAGAATAATATTTAGGTTATTTAGAAGCATATTCTCTTGTGCAGGTATGGTTATAGGAAAAACATTTTTATTATCCTGATAAATTTGTATTTTTTCGCCTATTTTCATATCCAACAGCACATCTAAGAGCCAGTTCGAAAAAGAATTCATATCAGAAATTACTTCTATTTGATTCGGTAGATATCCGCTAAATTTACTTTTGATAGAGTATTTTAAAGGAATTGAATAAGAATCATTTAAGTATGCTGGTAATTCATAACGATAGGAAGGGAAGTAAGTCAAAACATTTTGTTCAAACATCTTTCTCCTAATATCATTGTTTTGAACTTTCCAGTATTTCGAAAATTTTTGTTCTGACAGTTCTGTTGTAAAACTATTAAAGTCAATTTTGCCATTTATATCTATGATTTTATCGTATTGATCTTGTGTACAGTTACCACGTATATCGATATAATCATAAATATCTTTACCATCTTTAAATCTAAAGTATACTATAGATGGTTTGCTTGAATTTATATTATACAATGATGAAGAAACACGATATAGTTTATTTTCCTTTCCCTCAAATTCTTGTGGATAAGCTGGTCGGGCAAGTTCATAAATAGCATCTGCAATATGTGATAATATGGTTGTTTTACCTTTACCGTTTATTGCAGTAATAACGTTAACTCCACTGTTTTTGAAATCTATTTCAAGATGTTCAAAAGGAGCTCTATTGTCAAATATGATTTTCTCTAAATACATAGTCCTCTTTTTTATTCTGTTAAACTTCCCCTAATCAACACCGGGCATATATTTTTGAGCTGTTCTTTAAGTGCTTCCGCTATGCGTTGACGCTCGATATAACACTTGTAAACATTTGCAATTTCTCTCTGAATAGCAAGATTTGGCAAAGGAATCTTGTAATCTGACAAATCTTCATAACTTAGAAATTCGTATGAGGTGCCTGTTGACAATCTATATACATATCTTCCGAATTCAGACCTTCTAAACCACAACATTAAGTACAAAGGAAATAAAACACTTTCATCTTTAATATAAAAAATGTCATAAACAGATGATACAACGCAATCTTCGTCTTCTCTATAGGCGATAGCAACGTTCTCATTATTGAGTTGAGTGCAATATGCGAAGTCTCCTTTCCTAACAATTCTTCGGCCATATAAATCGGAATTTGTGCGTTGTGGAGTAATAAATTGTTTCTGTATATTGATTCCTTGCTCCAATGTAATTGCTCCATCACTATTTTTTTCGACTCGTTTAGAGATATAATCTCCAATACGTACCATTGGGATACTTTTATTAGATGCTCTTCTTCTCAACTCCTCTATATACCCATCGCAGACAAGTTTCAATTCTTCCACTTTGCTCTGATAGGCAGCAAGATTGTTTTGAAGTGACAAATAAACATCAACGTATTTGCGCTGCTGTTCGATGGAGGGGAGAGTAAGTTTCATGTCACAAAGAGCTTCCCAAGAAAACACCTCTGTTGAACTACCCCAAGAGCAGAAACAAGCTTCACGATCCCATTCTTCTCTATTGAAATGCAAGAAAAGATAGCTGGGGATTACCGTATTTAAAACATCAGGTTTAACTCGGAAAGCGATGTTGTTCCAACTGATAAGAAAACACTCCTTGGTATTATTGTATCCAAAACCTATTTTCTTACCATGTGTTCGTGGATTGAAGACAAATTCATCTGGATGAACAACCAGAAATTTTCGTAAGTCTGTATTTGCCACATCTGCCTTTGTAGGGATGATTTCTTTTGTGATTGTCATTCCCCGGACATCTTTTGGCCCATACATCCCTCGAGAATTGGTTTCTTCCACCAATTCTATCAGTTCCCCCAATTTATACTTCTTCATCATCATGCTTTTTCGTATTTTCCAATTCAGCAATAGTGCGTTCGACAACTTCTTGTAACTGGTAAGAAGCAACGCCCAATGGCTTTTGAATATCCTGTAACGACCATTCTACAATGGTTTTGTCTGTGGATTTGCATATAAGCAAGCCTACAGAAGGATTGTCCCCCTCGCCACGCAACAACTTATCTGCTGCCGTAACATAGAAATTGAGCTTTCCTGCAAACTCAGGGATAAAATTAACAGCCTTCAGTTCTACAACAACATATCTGTGTTGAGGAATATGATAGAACACCAAATCGGGGAAAAACGTCTGTCCTCCAGGCATCTGCAATTCCATTTGCCGTCCCACGTATGAGAATCCACGTCCCAATTCAAGTAGAAACCTTGTGATATTATTGGCTAAAGCATTCTCCAAGTCTTTTTCCTTCTTTACCTCCTCTACTGTAATGAAACTCAAATCGTATTCTTTCTTCAATAATTCCTTAGCCGATTCGCTCTGAGATATCGGTAAGGTCGTATCGAAATTGGTAATAGCCGAGCCTTGATTTTGAAACAGATTGGCATCTATGTTTGCATTCAGAACTGGGCGTGACCATCCGTTTTCTACAACCTTTCTGATGTAGAACAAAGCTTCATCAGTGGAATTGCAGTTCGTGACAATATCAATATGCTGTCCCCATGGAACCTGTCCAAAAATTTCTGGCATTCCTAATTGGTCAACGGGTCGTTGACCTTTTTCCTCTTTCTGTAATAAGTCACCAACTTGGTGGCTAATTTGGTCAACGGCTCGTTGACTTTTTGCATCACGTTCATTATAGAACAGATACCAACGCTTCATATATTTTACATTGGTAAGAGAAAAACCCGTAATATCAGGAAAAGCCTGCTGCATATCGAGAGCAAACTGTTTCACCACACCTGCACCCCAACGTTCTTCTGCTCGTAAAGCCACCAAATCCCTGCCAATGCTCCAATAGAACTCAAGCATTGTGGTATTCACACGAATAGATGCTTTTATCTGGCTCTGACGGAAACGTTTTTTTACATCTGACAACCATTCCACATACTCTGTGTCGGCTGTCATACCATCTCGATACACAAACGATGGTTTGTCTGCGTTTTTGTTCTCTTTCATATACTTTTCCTTACTCGATTCCATAACCAATTCCATTAAATGCTTCTTCAAGCATCTTTTGTGATTCTTTCTCGCGCTGCATCAGTTCTTTCATTTCCTGCTGAATACGAGCCATCTCCTTTGGATAATCAATCTCCAAATCGTGATCAATGAACTCAATGTACTTGCTTGGCACAAGCGTCCAATTGTTCTGTTCAATTTCGTCAATGCCCACGCTGCGATATAGTTCTGGCACCGCAAAGTTGTTGCCGTCCGTTCCCTCCGATTGCCATTGATGATAGATGTCTGCCACGCGTTGAATCTGCTCCGTAATGAGGCGCACCTTTTTCTTTTGTTCGCCTTTCACCGGGTTCTCCGTCCACTGTCGCAAATCCATAAAGAGAATTTCGCGCTCCCTGTTGCGGAGTTGACGACCATGATACTTGCCACCCTTCTTGTTCTGATTGAGAATCCAGAAGGTGACGCTGATATCCGTTGTGATGAACAACTCTCTTGGCAAAATAATGATGGCTTCCACCTTATCGTTCTTTATAAGTTCCTTGCGAATATCAAGAGCATCGGTGTCACCCAAAGCACCATTGGCCAAAAGGAATCCAGCCACACCTGAAAGGGGCTTCAGGTGAGATAGCATGTGCAGTATCCAAGCATAGTTGGCATTACTCTCCGGAGGAGTAGCATAGTCTGTCCAACGAGAGTCATTCTTCAAATTGTCATCCCACCATCCCTTCAAGTTGAATGGCGGATTTGCCATGATATAGTCAAAGTAAAGACCTTTATGCAGGTCGTTTGTGAAAGTGGAATCACTCTCCGAACCCAGATTATGACTGATACCACGCAGAGCGAGGTTCATCTTTGCCAAACGGTAGGTGGCTGCTTCCTTCTCCTGTCCATATACATTGATACGACTGATGTCGCCTTGTTTGGCTTTCACGAGGTCTGTACTCTGAATGAACATTCCTCCCGAGCCACAACATGGGTCATACAATGTTCCATCGAATGGTTCAATAACAGTAGCGATAAGCTGAACAACATCATGTGGTGTATAAAATTCTCCTTCCTCTTTCGTCGCATTAACTGCAAACTCCTTCAGGAAGTATTCATATACGCGGCCTATCAGGTCCTTCTCCTCACCAAAAGTCTTATGGCTGATCTTGTTGACCTCATCCACAATCTTCTTCATGTCGTTGGCTCCAAGATTGCGCTGGGTGAATGTACCCTCAACGAAACAGCCCTTCAGCGTAGGGTTCGTTTCGCCGATACTGCGCAGCGCGGTGTCAAGAGCCACATTCAATTGAGGTGCAGCCGTATTGATAATGGTTGACCAACGAGCCTCTACCGGTAAATCGAAAGTACCATCAGCAAAGGTAGCATCATCAAAGAAAGCCTTAATAATCTCCTCATTATCCGGGTCTAATCCCTCCTCGATAAGACGCTGACGAAGTGAAGCTACACCATCCTCATATTTCTCGCCCATAAAGCGGAGAAACACGAGTGTAAGCATCATGTCACGTTTTTCAAAGAATGAGCCTGAGTTCTTTGCCTGTCTCAATATATCTCTACACTTGAACAAGATATTATCAAGGTTCAGTGTTTCTTCTTTCTTACTTGCTTTCTTTGCCATCTATCTTATTGTTATCTTTTCGTTTTCAAAAATCTTTTGTCTTTTTCAATTAGCTATTCAATATAACCCAATGTAGAGTTGGCTCTTTCAATATAAGCTTTGTACTCTCGAACTATGAGTTCTTTGATATCAACTTCCAACAAGTCCGCAATCTTTAGCAGACTTGCAACATCTGGCTGAGAAGAATTGGTGCACCATTTAGAAACAGTGGAGGGTTTGACACCCATTTGTTCAGCAAGCCACTTGTTGGTTCGCTTCTTTTCAACTAAAACGACTTTTATACGATTTACATCTTCCATGTCACTCGGATTTATGGCACAAATATAGTGAAAATAAATCACTCTTACGAACATTAATCGTTTTTAGTCATTTTTACCCTCCATTTTTATACTTTTTTATGAGTCTTGCCAAATCAAAAGCTGTTTTTATAACCAATTTTATGACTGCACCATCACTATTTGAACTTCTTGGATGGCATTATTTCGCCTCTGCTATTAACAATCTAATAGCATTTCACCGTTCATGAGGTTTATCCAAACGTTATGAGTTTGTCTCAATTTGAAACTAATTTTTGGCCACTCTTGCTATCTCTGCATTAAAATTATGTCAAGATTGGCAGTTTTTTAATGTAAAACTTGTGTAATAGAATAAAAAACGTTATCTTTGCATCGTAAAAAGTTGCCAATACTGGCAAAAATATAATGCAAATGATGGAGATAAAAAGAGGCAGGTATCTAAAGCAGTTGATAGAAAGCCGTCAAAATGGCTTTATCAAAGTGGTAACAGGAATCCGCAGATGTGGCAAGTCGTATCTGCTGAACGTCTTGTTCTATCACTACCTATTAGATAATGGAGTGGCTGATGACCACATCATCCGCATTGACCTTGAAGACCGCATGAACAAGGAACTGAGAAATCCAGACACTATGCTTCACTATGTTCATGACAGAATCAAGGACAAAGAACTGTATTACATCATTATTGATGAAGTGCAATTGATGGATGAGTTTGTTGATGTGTTGAACAGCTTCCGGCATATTGATAATGCTGACACATACGTGACAGGCAGTAACTCTCACTTCCTATCATCAGACATTCCTACGGAATTTCGTGGTCGAGGAGAGACTATTCATGTTAACCCATTGTCTTTTGCGGAGTTTTATTCTGCCGTTGGCGGTGATAAGCAGGATGCATGGAGTGAATATTACACCTATGGAGGTTTGCCACTTATACAGTCTTTTGAGACCGAAGAAAAGAAAATCAACTATCTGAAGGACTTGTTTGAAACTGTATATTTGGCAGACATTATTGAGAGACACAAAATCAAGAATGATAATGAACTCCGTGAGTTGGTACTTATTTTGGCATCATCTATAGGTACTCCATGCAATCCGACTAAATTGTCGAATACTTTCAAAAGCGTTAAGAATGTAAGCATTGGTAGTCAAACTATCTCTAATTACCTTACCTATCTGACGGAATCGTTTCTGTTAAACAAAGCAATACGCTACGATATAAAAGGCAAGAAATACATCAACACGCTCACAAAATATTATTTTTCGGACATCGGTTTGAGAAATGCCATCCTTGATATGCGCCAACAGGAAGAGACGCACATCATGGAGAACGTCATCTACAACGAACTTATCACACGTGGCTATAGTGTAGATGTTGGAATGGTGGAGATAAAGAAACAAGACAAGGATGGCAAGTGGGTTCGTATTCAACTAGAAGTGGACTTCATCGCCAGTCTTGGAAGCAAGAAATACTACGTGCAGTCGGCATTGTCTATACCTGACAGAGAAAAGGAGATACAAGAGTCTCGTTCTCTGACGAACATCAATGATTCTTTCAAAAAGGTTATCATTGTGAAGGACCACATCATGCCACGTCGCAATGAAGAAGGCATACTAACAATAGGTCTTTTCGATTTCCTTCTAAAAGAGGATAGTTTGGATATATAGTAAGAGTAAACATCCAGAAGCTTTACAGAAAAGATGAAAAAATTCTTCAGTATATTAGAGAACATTATCGGCTATACGCTATTTTTCGCATTCACCGCATTCGTCATACTTTACTTCTTAGGAGTAATTGACGAAGAAACGAGGATGAAGGTAATGGGGTATATTCCTTACTGCTACCTTGGTGCAGCGATTGTAGTTATCTATAAATTAGTCGCTCTCGTTTTCACCAGTTTCTATCAGATAAAGATTGAAAAGCGGAAAGAATATCTTGATGAGATTCTCGCTTGGCAAAAAATTGAAGAGGCAACTTCTAAGCAAGGAGATATGCTGGAACAAGAACTAAGTCCTTTCATAGAAAATGTAAAGCGTATGCCAGAAGGTGACACAGATGCAGTCATTAAAGAGATTCAAGACCGTCTGCCGGAAGTGGTTCAGAAGTTGGTGGATCAACGAGTGGGTGAGATTAAGCAGAGCATGACCAAGGAGAACGAAGAACGAATCCAAGAAATCAATATTCTATCGGCTAATGTTTCTGATGTATTGGAAAGACGAGAACATCTGCTCAACCTTGAAGCTGAAATCAAGCGATGCCAAGAAGATGAACGAAAGAAGCGACTGGCCAAAACAGAAGAATATACCATGCTGGTGTTTTCATTGGCTGGCACGTCTGTAGAAGATGTAGAGAAAGTATGCGACATTGTCAAACTGTTTATTGAGACGGGACAGGTGACTGCCAATAAGGATTTATACATCCCATTGAACAAAAAGCTGCGCAATGCCGAGTTGAAACAGTTCGTCACCAATATAATAAGGTATAACGGGAAATATAATCTCGATGCCGAGTCATTCCTCCAAACAGCATTCTGCGAATGGTTCAGCGGTACAAAAGAGAACATAGCCAAGAACTACTCCGTGCTGCCCAAAGACTCCTTGGTGTCAAAGGAGGGGGTGGAAGCGGATTTAGAAAGGTTGCGTAAAACTTATAATTAACATAAAGGATTGATTGCATGAAAAAATCAGATATTTTTTGGCAAACATATTTGAGCCTCGAAAAAGAGCTCATTAATGTATCTAATTTCATATTTATAACGGATGAAATTACTACCCATGAGCGTGGCATAGAAGTTACTAAACCATGTAATTCTCAATTGGAGGCATTTTCGCCACACATAGCAGACTTACTAATACGATGCTGCGTTCAAATTGAAGCTATTTCCAAAGAACTGTATTTTGATAATGGCGGAACAAAACCACGTGGTGATAAAAACTTGTTTTTTGATCAGGATTGTTTGAAACTTATTGATAAAAAATGGCATACACATGATAAACGAGTTTTGGTGGTTGCTCCATTTTTCAATCTGACAAAAGACGAGAATAGAATACTAAGACCATTGAAGAATGCTCATAAGAAATCTGGAACATTTTGGGAAAAAGCATATCAAGCTGTGAAACATGATAGGTTTCTTTCTCTCAAAGATGGCAACGTAAAAGCTCTTTTACATTCGATGGCTGCGCTTTATCTTTTGAACTTATATTATAGGAATGACTCTTGGGTGGTTAAATATCAAGAATTATCTAAGAGTGATTTTAGCATGGGGTCTTCTATCTTTGCCGTGAAACATCCCAAGGTTGATCAATTATGGTATGGTAATAATCCTATTGACAGTGAAAGCCCTTATGTCGTAAGATATCAAGCAGAAGATTACAAACATATTGAGACAATGCAGAAAGCTGATAGTGAGGCATTAAGTCATTATTGGCAGCAACAGCCAGAACTCAAGGATCCTGAGTTCTTGGCAATTCTTGCAAGAGAAAGGAAAAAACAAGAAATGGATCCTACTCATAGGATTTTGTATCTTTGGGAGTTGGGCATTTATAGGTTAAAAAAACAGTTGCCCACAAGTCTACCATTTGAAGAAAGAAAAAATAAGTTCATCAAGAGTGAGGCTTGGAAGTGCTGTAACAATCATCTTATTCCAGAAGACATAACGGAAAATAATATAGACAAAGAGATAGAGAATGTTGGCAGCCTATGGGGAATGGATATAGAAAAAAGGTATAACACCATGAACTGGATTCATTTAGCAACAAATGGTGCAATATGCAAAGTGTATATACCATGAATTATTATATTTCTAACGCACCGATGAAGCGTTAGAAATATTCCGCTTCTAATTAACCCCCATCATTAGCGTCTTATATATTTGTATAATTGCAGAAATCTTTGTACCTTTACACCAACAAAAGAAAGAAATAAAAAGAAAAGGACAAAGAAGAATAGGAAAAGCATCACACAGATGCTTATCGATAGTTATTGAGGGACAACATCCAAGATGCTTATGATGTTCCATATTTGTACCAAGACTTTCGTAAATCACTGATTATCAGCATATGTTATTTTCGAGGAGGAAATTTGGCAAGAGTTTTGTGATAATCCCGATCGGCTTGCTTTTGAAAGCGAAAGGCTAATCGCACAGCTCTCTCAAAAAAGCATAGAAGAGAGCTTAAACATAGGAATTGATAACTTACCACAAGGTTTGGAACGAGAAGCTGTTGTGAAACAAAGAGTTAGTCAGTCGTTTTTTCGTTCTACTGTAATAAGTTCCTACAATCATCGTTGCTGCATCTCGGGAATTACACTTCCTTCTTTGTTGGAGGCGTGCCATATTGTCGCTTGGTCTGACGATAAACTCAATAGAACCAACCCAAAGAATGGTCTGTGTATGAATTCTTTCTTTCACAAGGCATACGACAAACATCTATTGGGAATAAGTCCAGATATGAAAATCGTCATATCTGAGAAGTTGCGAACTGCTTCTTGCGAACAATCTTTTGCAAGCTACATTAGCAACCTAAACGAAAAGAAGATATTGCTTCCTGACAAGTTTCTGCCTCAAAGAGAATTGTTGGCATTTCGATACGACAACTTCACAAAACACCAATACGACGAATAATCCTTTGTTTAATTCGTTGTTTTCTTTGTACAAGCGGGACAAAATGTAACCTCCACCCTACTCTATCGACTCTTTGTGTCAAATCAGTCTTTGGAGTTTCGGAAGAACATGGTATCACATAAGATTATCAACAATATGGTTACCACCGAACTCAATCCTGCTCTCAAAAGGATTTGCAATATCTCCGACCAACGGAAGGTTTCTATCATTACTATGGTAAAAATGTGGACAAAGGTCAATACAGAGATATATGCAATGTATGGCATAAAGCCCATTGTTTCGCTCGAAGGAATGTCAAAGGCTGAGAATTGACTGTCGGCATTGATCTGTGAAAAAAATATCGGTCTCAAAAAGCCTGTGAATGTACTGACTGCTGTATGAAAGCCCACTTGTCCTGCAAAAATATCGACGCAAAAGCCCATAAGGAATGAGAGTATCAAAACCAACCACTTCGGTGTCTTTATCGGCAAAAGCAATATGAACCATATGTATAGCATTGGCTCTACATAGCCAAAAAGATTGATGTTGTCCAAAACCAAGACTTGTGTACACAACAAAACCAAAAACCGAACTATTCCCCAAATTATGCTTCTACTCATCTTTTACTCCTTTCTCCAATCGTTCTTGTTCCATTCTGAAAAAATTCTTGACCACATAGACGTAGCCGAGTTTGTTATAGTCGGTCGAAAAACGTATTTCGACGTTGTAAAAGCCTGTTCCTTTGTCTTTGGAGAAGTTTTTGATGTATCCGACTTCTATTCCCTCGGGGAAGTTTCGCGAAAATCCGCTTGTAATGATTGTATCGCCTGCTTTAAGGGGGATTGAGGAAGGTATGTCGATAACTTGTCCTGTTGCATAGTTATCTCCGTTCCACACCAAAGTGCCTGCAACTTGCGTTCTCTTGTTTTTGACTGCTATTTTGCTGTCTTGGTGTAACACCGTCATGACCATGGCAAAGTTTTCCGTAGCTTCAGTAACTATTCCCACCACTCCGTTTGGTGCAATGACGCTCATGTCTTTTTCTATTCCGCTCGAATGTCCTTTGTTTATCATGAAGTAGTTGTTCCTTTTGTTGAGCGACTTGGATATAACCTTGGCTTCGACAAAGGAGAATTGTTGTTTGTAAATCGTGTCGTCTTTAACCATTATGCGGTCGGTGTATTTGACATACGAACTTTCGATTTGTTCTCTCAACTTGGCATTTTCTTCGACCAAGGCTTCATTTACAGATGCGAGAGTGAAATAGCGGGTTATTTTGTCACATTGTTCGTAGATACTTCCGGACACATTGTTCGCAAAATTGGTTATCAGCGAGCCTTGGTAAAACGAGTTACACGATATGAAATAAATTGCCACTGCTTCCAATATGAGGAAGAGGAACACATAGTAGTATCTCTGCAAAAAGCGTATAAGATTGTTCATAGCATCTGTAAAAATCGACTGCAAAATTAGGAAGAAATTTTGTGATTAGAAGAAAAAAGAGTATTTTTGCAACTCAAAACCATAAAAAACAGACGTGAATATGAGAAAATTTATGTTAGCTTTGGTATGTATGATTGTACCATTTGCATTTTGGAGTTGTGAAGAGGTTGAAGAACTTGTGGGTTCTATCGACATGACATTGGGCGATAAGCAAATCGCAATTCCTGCCGCAGTGTTTGCAAACATAGACGGAACAACCACCGTTGCGGGAACAAATGTACAAGAGAGCATTGCAATTTCGTTCAAAGGCTCTGCAACAGGCTCTTACACTCTCGGATTGGGCAAAACCATGCTCGAAGCCTTGGAAAACGTTACAAACATAACCGATATGGAAAACACATTGGTTTATGTTCCTTCGTCGGGAATTAAAGATGACGGAATGACGGCAATTTGCGGAGAATTGACCATAACAAAATACTCTGCAAACAAGGTTGAGGGCGAGTTCACCGGATACGGATTGAAGACAAGCGTATTGAACGGCGACTTCGATTTGAGCAACTTGCAAGACCAGTTGCAGGAGTTCAGCGGACACTTTGAAGCTGTCGGAGGAACAATACCGCAGCTATAAAATCTGATTTACAAAGATGAAAAGATTGTTTTTCTGTTTAACTTGTTTGGTGCTTTGCATGGGCTTGACCTCTTGCAGCGAGGACAGAGACCTGACCGGCTATGCCGATTTGACCATTGGAACAAGCACCTACCACATGCCGATTGCCGAATATGTGTTCTCAGACGGCACAACCTCTGTTGTGGGAACGAATGTTGCTCAGACAATAAGCATAGACTTCAATGGCAATTCAGTTCGCAAATACGTCATAGGTTATGGCGACAGCTATGAGACAATAAGCAACAGCTATCCTTTTGGCGAAGGATTTTCCAAGGAGACGGATTTGAAGTTTGTTTCGAGTGTAGATGAACGCGAAGAGTACGTTGCAGTGTGCGGAATAATGACTGTGTCGGAGTATGGCAGCGATTCGATTGTTGCGACTTTCTCGGGCAAGATGCTCGACCGCAGTCATGCCGATGCTTTGGCAGGCGGAAATGCAGACCCTGCGAGCTTGGAGCAGTTCGTAAAGACATTCAGCGGACAGTTCTCCGCAGTACCTCCGAAATCGGAAGACAATTAGGATTACTTACTTTTTCATATTTTTTTTGAATCGGCGGAAGACTTTGTCTCTTTCGCCGTTTTATTTTTACCTTTCGCCCTTTGAGCCGACCGAAATGAGCATTCATTTTGACAAAACAAACTCTCTTTTTATCAATTATTTCCAAGCTTTGTAAAAAAATCGATAAAATTGTTGTACCTTTGTGGAAGTATTATATTGAAAACCTAAACCTTATATAGTAGAGATGAGAAAGTTATTATTTGCAGTGCTTACATTGGCACTTTCGGTTGCTCCTTTTGTTGCTTCGGCACAGAGCAAAGACATGACAAGAGAAGAATGGTTGAAAATCGAAAACCCTGACGCAAGACATGTGGCGTACATTAAAATGTCTTCTGATGCGAAAGTCTCGTTTTGGAAAGACAAATTCAAAGATGTAAAAGAGTTGAAATGGTCAAAAGCCGAGCGTAAACACATCGAAAAGCTCGAAAAATTCTACATCGGCAATACTGACAAATTCTTTTCAAAGGACGAAAAGGTACGAGCCGAAGCCTTGGAGATGTTGGACAAGTTCTCGGACGAATGGACAAAGACTGCTGAAAAAGAATTCGGCTGGTCGAGGGAGATTATGTTCCACATTATTGCTGACGGTGGAGAGTTCACCGACGAGATGCTCGCCAAACTTCGCCAATAGAAGACAGTAATGTCAGACAACAGGGCTCTGACAAACAATCAAAGCAAACCACTTTGAAGTGTCTTGGCAAAAAGACAGAAGTGATTTGCTTTGTTTTTGTTACGAAAGGCTTGCAAAAAAGAGGTACAATCGGTATTATAGCTCAGGGAAGAGAACCATTGTCGAGCATACTGTAAAAAGTTCCGTTGCCTACTATCAGATGGTCTCTGACTTTTATTGACATCACCTTGCCTGCATCGCAAATATTCTTTGTTGTGTCGAAGTCGAAACGGCTCGGCTGAATATCTCCCGAGGGGTGATTGTGGGCAAGAATAATCGAAAAAGCATTGTATTCCAAAGCAATTTTGAAAATACGTCTCACATCGACCACAGTAGTGTTCCAACCTCCCACACTTATGCACTCGGTCTTCAAAACCTTTGACTTGATGTCGAGAAAAATCACATAGAACGCCTCATAATCCAAGTCTAACAAAAATTGTGCAACATGAGTGTAGGCATCGTAAGAAGAAATTATCTGTTGCCGCTCAAGCATTGCCGTCTCCTTTCGTCTGAAACCGAGTTCCAATGCTGCAATTATATTCAGAGCTTTTGCAGGTCCTATTCCCTTAAAGCGGTTGCAGTAGTCTTTGTAAGACAGCTTGGAGAGTTCGTGCAGATTGTTACCGACACTGCCGAGAATTTGCTTGGCCAAATCGACCGCCGACTGGTTGGCATTGCCGCTTCCTATTATTATGGCAAGCAGCTCGGCATTGGACAGGCTTGTTCTGCCAAACATCATCATCTTCTCCCTCGGACGGTCTGCCAAGTCCCATTGCTTGATTGACAAACGCTTGCGGGGCTGCTTTTCATACATTGGTTGTGTTTCTTCTCCTGTCTTTGCCATAATTCGGTTCTTTCTTGCTCAAAATACAAAGTGCAAAGGTAGCAATATGCTCGCAGAAAACGAACAAAAATGCTCAAAATGAAAAAACAATCGGAAAAATTCTTGGATTATAAAGAAAAAGTAGTAACTTTGCAAGCTCCAAGTCGAATAGTCAGCGAACCCGTATTATCCTATGACTTGCTGATTTGGAGAAAGTTAGACCACTTACACAATCGTCTGAACTGCCCGTTATGATGATTGAAAAAGGTGGTTGAAGTGAGTTTTTAATGTATTAGTAGATTGAAAAAACGAAATGAGCACATTGAGTTATAAGACCATTTCGGCAAACAAAGCCACAGTAAAAAAAGAGTGGATAGTGGTAGATGCCGAAAATGAGATAGTGGGACGTTTGGCAACAAAGGTAGCCAACATATTGAGAGGAAAGCACAAACCATGCTACACCCCACACGTTGATTGCGGCGATTATGTAATTGTAATCAATGCCGACAAGGTAAGATTTACCGGAAAGAAATTCACCGACAAGGTTTACGTTCGCCACACCGGCTATCCGGGAGGACAACGCTTCTCGACACCAAAAGAAATCATGGCAAAGTTCCCTGTCAGAGTTATTGAGCATGCAGTAAAAGGCATGTTGCCAAAGAACAGATTGGGAAGCAAGATGTACAGAAATTTGCACGTTGTTGCAGGAAGCGAACACAAGTTTGAAGCGCAACAACCAAAATTAGTAAACCTTAATTCAATCAGATAAGCGACATGGAAGGAGTAATAAACACCATAGGTAGAAGAAAATGTGCAGTTGCAAGAGTTTATATGAAGCAAGGCAGCGGTGCAATCATTGTTAATGGAAGAGACTACAAAGAATACTTCCCAAGCGAAACTTTGCAATACATTTGCAGACAAGCCTTCGAGACTGTGGGAGCAGAAGGACAATACGACATCAAGGCAAACCTTGACGGCGGCGGAATTTCGGGACAAGCCGAAGCATTGCGTATGGGTATTGCAAGAGCTTTGTGCGAAGCAAATGCAGAAGACAGAGGAGCTTTGAAAGCAAAAGGCTTGTTGAGAAGAGACCCTCGTATGGTTGAAAGAAAGAAACCGGGTCAGAAGAAAGCACGTAAACGTTTCCAATTCAGCAAACGTTAGTATATTGGATATTGTTTAGTATCCAAATCGGCAAGATTTGCTTTGGCGACTACTTGTCGATTGAAAATTTTAGTAAAAAGGAAAGTAAACAAAAAAGATTTAGAGAGAAATGTTAGAGTTCAATCAAATGCTTGATGCAGGTGTTCACTTCGGACACTTGAAAAGAAAATGGAATCCAAAAATGGCTCCATATATCTTCATGGAGAAGAATGGTATTCACATCATTGACTTGCACAAAACTGCAGCAAAGGTCGAAGAGGCTTCGGCAGCTTTGAAGCAAATAGCAAAATCCGGCAAGAAAGTATTGTTCGTTGCAACAAAAAAACAAGCAAAGGACATTGTAGCCGAAAGAGTTAAAAGAACCAATATGCCGTTTGTTACAGAACGTTGGCCCGGAGGTATGCTTACCAACTTCGTTACAATCAGAAAAGCAGTCAAGAAGATGAACTCTTTGGAAAAGTTGTTGAATGACAAAGACACAACTACCATTTCAAAGAGAGAAAGATTGCAAATCACAAGAGAGAAAGCAAAATTGGAGAAGAACTTAGGTTCTATTGCAGACCTTACTCGTCTTCCTTCTGCTTTGTTTATTGTAGATATAAACAAGGAACACATTGCTGTTGCAGAGGCTAAGCGTTTGAACATACCTACTTTTGCAATGGTTGATACCAACTGCGACCCTGAAGCTGTAAACTTTGCAATCCCTGCAAACGATGACGCTTCAAAATCAATCGCTTTGATAATTGACTACGTTTGTCAGGCAATCGAAGAGGGAATGCAAGAGAGAAAGTTGGACAAAGACAGCCGCATGGCAGAGCAAGCCGAGGAAGAAAACGACCGTTTGGCAACAGAACTTCTTGACGATGAGGTTTCAGACGAAAAAGAAGACAACAAGATAAGAAAAGTCAAGTCTGTGGCTGAAGACACCATGGAAAAACGTCCGAGAAAGCAAATCTCAAAAAAGGGAACTGCAAGAAAGTAATTGTTGAATTGAATTAAAGATAATACAGATATGGCAAACATAACAGCAGCTCTTGTCAATGAGTTGAGAAAGCGTACAGGAGTCGGAATGATGGACTGTAAGAAAGCATTGGTTGAATGCGACGGAGACATGGACAAGGCTATTGACTATCTTAGAGAGAAAGGTCAAAAATTGGCTGCAAAGAGAGCAGACCGTGATGCTTCGGAAGGAGCTGTTTTGGCAGCGGTAAACCAAGACAAAACTTTTGCTGCCGTCATCATGATGAACTGTGAAACAGACTTTGTTGCAAAGAATGAAGACTTTGTTGCCTTTTCAAGAAGCATTCTTGAAGCCGCAGTTGCATCAAAGGTCAAGACTTTGGAAGAAGTAATGGCTTTGACAATCGAAGGAAAGAGTGTGGAGACAATGATTATCGAACAAGTTGCGAAAATCGGAGAAAAAATCACACTTACCCACTATTTGCCTGTTGAAGCTGTTGCAACCTATGCTTACATTCACCCTGGTAACAGAATGGCATCTGTTGTCGGAATGTCCAAAACCGGCTATGACGACGAAGGAAAGGAAATGGCAATGCAGGTAATTGCAGGTCGTCCTGTTGCATTGACCAAAGACACTGTTCCTGCCGAAGTTATAGAAAGAGAAATGGAAGTGTACAGAGGACAGGTTAGAGAAGAAGGCAAGCCTGAAAACATGGTTGAGAAGATTGCAGAAGGTAAATTGAACAAGTTCTTCAAAGAAAGCACTCTTTTGAGCCAAGAGTACACTCGCGAAGCCAAGGTTTCGGTTGAGGAGCACTTGAAAAAGATAGACAAAGATTTGACCGTAACTGCATTCCAACGCTTGGAATTGGGCGAATAATCGGCAAATCACTCACAAAAAAGGAAGCATCTAATCTTGCTTCCTTTTTTGTATTTAATATAGTCATGGAAAAAGTAAAAGCCAAAAAGCATCTCGGACAGCACTTTCTTAAAGATGAGAGCATTGCAAGCCGAATTGCAGATAGTCTTGTGGGACAAACAGACGTTTTGGAGATTGGTCCGGGCATGGGAGTTTTGACAAAATATCTGTCAAACAAGCAAAACATATCTTCTCTCAAAGTTGTGGAGATAGATACCGAGAGTGTAGCATATCTGCAATGCAATTTTCCGCAACTATCGTCCAATTTGATTGAAGGAGATTTCTTGAAAATGAAGCTCGATACCCTTTTCCCCGAGCCATACGCCATAATGGGAAACTTTCCTTACAACATATCCAACCAAATACTCTTCAAGGTATTTGAAAACAGAGACACAATCACACAAGTGGTGGGAATGTTTCAAAAAGAGGTCGCCGAAAGGGTTGTGGCTCAAGAAGGAAGCAAAACTTACGGCATTCTGTCAGTATTGCTTTCGGCTTTCTACGACAGAGAGTACCTTTTCACTGTCGGCGAAGAGGTCTTCAATCCTCCTCCAAAAGTAAAATCGGCAGTAATACGCCTTGTGAGAAATCAAGTCAGAGAGTTAGATTGTGACCAAGCCTTGTTTGTAAAGGTAGTTAAGACCGCATTCAATCAAAGAAGAAAGATGTTGCGTTCTTCGCTCAAACCCTTGGGAGCAAATCTCGAAAACATAGAAGCAGACCTGCTGACCAAAAGAGCGGAACAACTCTCGACCGAGCAATTTATTCATATCACAAAATTGTTAAGCGATGATTAGTCTTGCATTCATAATAGAGATATTATTTTTGTCTGTTGCTCTGTCAATGGACTCCTTTACTGTATCAATCACCTGTGGTTTACAAAAAACTCTCACCCGAAAGCGTTCGATAATGATGGCTTTCTGGTTTGCGTTTTTCCAAGCCCTACTGCCAATGTTGGGAGCTTTGTTGGGCGATGCTTTCAGCGGCTTTATGTCTCAGGCAGACCATTGGATAGCCTTTGCTCTTTTGTGCATAATAGGAATAAAAATGGTAATTGACGGCAGACATTTCAAACTATCGGAAAAGATTTTTGATGTTTCAAGCACCAAAGTAATCATCACTCTTGCCATTGCAACCTCAATAGATGCCTTTGTGGTGGGCATAAGTTTCGGAATGACGTGGAGTTTGCTTCAACAAGTGTTGGCGGTTCTCATGATATTTGTCGCAACCTTTGTTTTTTCGATTGTGGGGGTAAAAATGGGAGAACGCATACACTTCATAAAGCCTCGTTTTGCCTTGGTAATGGGAGGAGTTATACTTATTCTTCTCGGAGCGAAGACCTTGATAGAGCATCTCTACTTCTGAGAGTGTCCGAAACGACAAAAACAAATCTTTTTTTTCAACAAACAATTCAAGATATGTTACATTTCGATACCGACTATATGAGGGGAGCATGCCCCGAGATTATAAAAAGAATATGTGAGACCAATTTGGAACAAACTGTCGGCTACGGTTTGGACGAATATACCCAAAGAGCCAAGGCGGCAATCAGACAAACAATCGGGAAAGATGATGCAGAGATACATTTCCTTGTGGGAGGAACTCAGACCAATGCAACGGTGATTGACGGAGTGCTTGGCAAGTTTGAGGGAGTTCTTTGTGCCGAAACAGCTCACATAAACGTTCATGAGGCAGGGGCTATTGAAGCGACCGGACATAAAGTCCTCACTCTGCCGACCGCAGAGGGCAAAATAAAAGCCGAAGATGTGGAAAAGTATGTCAGAGACTTCAATCGCGATGAGGCTCGCGACCATATCGTTGCCCCCGGCATGGTCTATATCAGTTTCCCCACCGAAACAGGTTCTCTTTACACCCTGAAAGAATTGGAATCCTTGCACAGAGTGTGCAACGACAACTCACTGCCTCTTTACATTGACGGAGCAAGGCTCGGCTATGGACTTATGGCAAAAGGAAATGATGTCTCGATAAAGGATATTTCACGCCTTTGCGATGTCTTTTACATCGGAGGAACAAAAGTAGGAGCATTGTTTGGCGAAGCTGTGGTGGTGTGCAACAACAAACTGCTCAAACATTTCTTTCCTCTGATAAAACAACATGGTGCATTGTTGGCAAAAGGTCGCCTTTTGGGATTGCAATTCGAGACCTTGTTTACCGACAATCTCTATTTCAAGCTCTCAAACAACGCAATAGAACGGGCAATGGAACTTCGGGAGGCTTTTGTTGCCAAAGGGTATGAACCATACGGCTTTTCTCCAAGCAATCAACAATTCTTCCTTATGCCAAAAGAAAAGATTAACGCTCTGAAAGACAAGGTAAGTTTTGAGATCTGGGCTTGGGAAGACGACAATAGGGCGGTTGTCAGATTTGTTACCGATTGGGCAACGAGCAAACAAGAAGTGGAGCAACTGATTGATTGTTTATAAGTCTCAAAACAAAAAATTTGTACCTTTGTCGGTACTAAAAAAACCAATTACGACGTGGACAACAGTGCAAAATACGCCTCACTCAGAGAGCAGTATCCTTGTTTTGAGTACAAGGGATTTGAATACGGAATGGAACAGGGAGATTTCAAAGTGCAGTTTCACTTTGTTTGCAAAGAACACAGCTTCTCTCCCACCCATGTTTTCAAGCAAAAGGACTTCTATTCGTTCAGTCATTTGAGCAAAGAGCAAACAGAATTGTTGCTCTTCAACATTGGAATGATAGAACTTGTGAGCTATTGGAAAGCGTTTTGCTCTCCGACAATCCTCATTCACTCTTGGCGTTTGAACAAGGAGCAAACAGACTTCTGGCGTAAGATTTATTTCCACGGACTTGGAGAATTTTTCTTCATCAACTCCATTGACGCAGACATAGATAGTTTTGTGAACTTTGAATTTGGGGGAGAAAGGGAGATGCAAGCCCTTGACTTCGATTTGGAAGACAAATACATTGTCCCTATCGGAGGAGGAAAAGACTCTGTGGTTACATTGGACTTGCTCTATGGCTCCGGAAGAGATGTGCGAACGCTGATTGTCAATCCTCGCGGAGCTACATTGGATTGCTGCAAGCAGGCAGGAATAGAGCAAAAAGACTTTTTGGAAGACCGACGCTCGATAGACGCACACCTTTTGGACCTCAACCGACAAGGATACCTCAACGGACACACTCCTTTTTCGGCAATGCTTGCCTTCACAAGTCTTTTGTTTGCAGCCTTTTCAAAACGCAGACACATAGCTCTGTCAAACGAGAACTCGGCAAACGAAAGCACCATCAGGGGAGCAAAAATCAATCACCAATACTCAAAAAGCATAGAATTTGAAAACGACTTCCGCTCATACGTTTCGAAATATATCTGCAAGGACTTCAACTATTTTAGTTTCTTGCGACCGCTTTCCGAACTTCACATAGCAAAACTCTTCTCTCAACTGAACTATCAGTATGTATTCAAGAGTTGCAACGCAGGTTCAAAGCAGGATATATGGTGCGGGAACTGCCCCAAGTGTCTCTTTGCTTTCATAATTTTGTCTCCATTCTTGACAAAAGATGTGTTGAAAGCCGTCTTTGGCAAAAACCTCTTTGAGGACGAAAACTTGCTTACTTATTTGATGCAACTATGCGGCGAAGGAGAACAAAAACCATTTGAGTGTGTAGGCACGATTGACGAGGTGAATGCCGCAATCGCAATGCGAATACACAAGGAAGAACCCTCACAAAGCGAAATTCTGCTTACAAAATGGTTACAACTACCTGTGGCAAAAGAATATATGGAAAGGAAATCATTTGATGCTCTCTTTGCCCTTCAACAAGAACACAACCTTTCAAAGGAAGACTTCAACATACTCTCCAACCCATACCCTGCAATCAAGAAAGCTGCACTAAGACGAATTTTCAAAGGTCATACGCCGGTTATTCTCGGCTTTGGACGTGAAGGCAAATCTTCTCTCAGACTATTGGAAAGCATATCTGAAAATCAACATATTATAGTAGCCGACCAAAACGCCGATTTACTACGACAAAACGCCGAAAAAATTGACCGGAACGCCGAAGCAAAAAATCAAATGCCGAAAACAGAATATAGGGCAATGACCGCAGAAGAATTGTCCGAAGGAACACTATTTTTGAAGACCCCCGGCATTCCCTACAAAAACATAAACTTCATACCGACTCAAAAGATAAGCTCACAGACCGACTTATTTTTACAACTATTTCACTCCCAAACCATTGCAATCAGCGGAACAAAGGGTAAAAGCACCACAAGCAGTCTTATTTACAAAATTATCAAAGACCAAAATCCCGATGTGGTTTTGGCAGGCAACATAGGCATTCCGCTTTTCGACATGATTGACAATATAGGTGAGAAAACAATCATTGTGGCAGAGCTGTCGGCACATCAGGCAGAGTTTTTGCATCGTTCGGCACACATCTCGGTTTTACTCAACCTATATGAAGAACATTTGGACCACTTCGACAGCTGTGCCAACTATTGGAATGCCAAGTTCAACCTTGCACGAAAACAATCCGAAGGAGACTTCTTTGTATTTAATGGAGAGGACGAACGAATCGAAGCACTGCTTGCATCTTGCAACATAGTTTCCGAACTACGTCCTTTCAAAAGCAACGACTATGTTTATCCCGAACCAAAATACCTCAAAGGCGACCACAACCATCTCAATGCCTTGGCTGCACTGCAAGTTGCCGACATATTGGGCTTGGATAAAGAGCAGGCACTTCAAAGCATAGTGAACTTTGAACCCTTGGCACACCGCCTTCAACCCGTAGGCACAATAAACGGAGTAAGCTACTACAACGACAGCATAAGCACCATTCCCGAAGCCACGATTGCAGCCCTGCAGGCACTGAAAGACGTTCAGACACTCATTCTCGGAGGCAAGGACCGCGGAATAGACTATGGCATCATTGTCGAAGGACTGAAAAAATTTGAGGTGAAGAACATTGCCTTTGTCGGCAAGGCAGGACGAAGAATGCTCTCACTGATAGAACAGAGCGGAATGCAGTTCAACACCCTTGTGAGCGATAATTACGAAGAGATTGTACGCTGGTGCAGCAAGCATACGGAGAAAGGAAAAATTTGTCTTCTCTCTCCTGCTGCCAGCAGTTACGATATGTTCCGCAACTTTGAACACCGCGGCGAAGTATTCAGCGAATTAGTTAAGCGGATAGGGAAAGAATAGGATTTTATAGGACGTCATAGGTAGCCCTAAGACGTCCTATCTTCTATCCTATCTCTCTAAATAAGAAGCCATTTCTTCTTGGAGTTCTTTTGCTTTTTGAGCTGCGGTTTTGGCAAAATCGGCACTGTGGTCGGCAAAGATGATGCCTCTGGAAGAGTTTACCAACAGTCCGCACTCCTTAGTCAAACCATATTTGCATACCTCCGAAAGAGAGCCGCCTTGAGCGCCTACTCCGGGAACTAATAGGAAGTGTTCGGGTGCTATGCGGCGGATTGTGGAGAACATCTCGGCTTGTGTTGCTCCACAAACAAACATCAGGTTGTCTTTCGTTCCCCACTGCTGTGCTTTGGTCAAGACTTGCTCAAATAACTTAGTACCTTGGTTATCTTGTGTGAACTGAAAGTCATTTGCTCCCTTGTTTGAGGTAAGAGCAAGGAGGATTACCCATTTGTTTTCATAGACCGTGAAAGGCTTTACAGAGTCTTCGCCCATGTATGGGGCAATGGTCATGGAATCAAAGCCGAAGTCGCTTTCGGGAGAGAGAAATGCTTTGGCGTATTGCTGCGAGGTGTTGCCTATGTCTCCTCGCTTTGCATCTGCTATTGTGAAGCATTCTTTGTCGAAAGTGTGCAAGTAGTCCATGGTCTTCTTCAGACTGACCAAGCCTTCTATGCCTTGCGATTCGTAGAAGGCAAGATTGGGTTTGTATGCCACTGTATAGGGAAGTGTGGCATCAATGATTGCTTTGTTAAACTCAAATACTGGATCTTCCTTTGACAGAACACATTCGGGCAATTTGCTTTTGTCGCTGTCCAAACCTACACAAAGAAAGCTCTTTTTGCGGTATATTAAATCCACAAGTTCTTTTCTGTTCATATTGCTGTCATTTTTTTTAATCTGATGCAAAAGTAACAAAATAATAACATTCCGCAATCGTTATTCGGACAAAAGGAGTTTATTGTGCAAAAAGAAGAGATTGAACAAAGAGTTGAACTTGCTCGCAAAGCACACGCTCAAGGATATAATTGTGCCGAGAGTGTTGTCTTGGCATACGCCGATTGTGTGAGTTTGGATAAGAATGTGGCAGAGAAAATGTCGGTATCTTTTGGCGGAGGCGTGGCAAAGATGAGAGAGATTTGCGGTTGTGTGTCGGCAATGGCAATGCTTGCGGGATTTATAAAAGAAAATCAGGACGAGAACTCTCGTCCCGATACAGAGAAGTGCTATCAATGGACAAAATGTATTGCAGACAAGTTTCGCTCAGAATGTGGGGACATTGTGTGCAAACGTTTGAGAGGTATAGAAAAGGGCTGTGCAAAACCTCCGATGCCTTGCAGGGAATTGGTTGCCACAATGGCAAGGCTTATCGGAGAGAACTTGGCTTAGTATCGCAAAGACACAGTCTTCCAATCGACCACCTTCCACCATGCGTCCAAGTAGTCGGCACGTCGGTTCTGCTTGTCGATGTAGTAGGCGTGTTCCCACACGTCGCAAACAAGCAAGGGCGTTTGGTCTTGACAAATGGGAGTGTCTGCATTGGCCGTTTGCACTATTTCCAACTTCCCTGACTGAGTTTTTACAAGCCACACCCAGCCGCTGCCAAATACACTCATGGCAGACAAAGTAAATTGACGCTTCAATTCTTCAAAAGTGCCAAACTTCTTCTCCAAAGCCAAAAGTAGCCCTCCCGAAGGTTCTTTGTCTGAGTCGGGAGCAAGGCTCTTCCAATAAAACTCGTGATTAAACACTTGGGCGGCATTGTTAAACGTTGCACCTGTTGATTTTTTTACAATCTCTTCCAAACTCATCTGTTCAAAGGCTGTGCCTGCAATCAACTTGTTGAGATTGTCCAAGTAGGTACGATAATGTTTTCCGTAATGATACTCCATTGTCAGCTTGCCAATATGAGGTTCCAAAGCCTCCAACGAATAGGGCAACTGCATCAATTCAAATTTTTTCATAGTCGTGTATTTTATGGTTATCACTCTACAAACAAGCAACAAACACCTTAGTTCAACCAATACGAAAAAATCAAAAAACAAGATTTAACACTGAAAAATTTGCTGTTTCAAAATAAATTCCTAATTTTGGGGGCTGAAAAACAAGTAAAATTATTCATTAAAAACGACACGACAATGGCAATAAAAGGAGCAATTGTAGTTGATATTGAGCGTTGCAAGGGCTGCGGAGTTTGTGCTTCGGTATGTCCAAAGCAAGTTATCGCCTTATCAGCAAACGTAAATGGTAAAGGTTACAACTACGCCGAACAAGTAAAGGACGAATGTATCGGTTGTGCAAGCTGCGGTATGGTTTGCCCTGACGGAGTTATAACGGTTTACAAAGCTAAATTATAAACGATTTTAAAACTTAGAGAAATGGCAAAGGAATTAAAATTGATGAAAGGTAACGAAGCGATTGCAGAAGCAGCAATTCGCTCCGGTTGCGATGGCTATTTCGGATACCCTATAACCCCGCAATCAGAAGTTATGGAGCACCTGATGGCAGAAATGCCTTGGGAGAAAACCGGAATGGTAGTATTGCAGGCTGAAAGTGAAATGGCATCAATCAATATGGTGTATGGAGGTGCTGCAACAGGTAAAAAGGTGATGACTTCTTCTTCTTCACCCGGAATGAGTTTGATGCAGGAAGGTTTGACTTACCTTGCAGGTGCAGAGCTTCCTTGTTTGGTTGTAAACGTTGTACGTGGAGGTCCGGGATTGGGAACAATCCAACCATCTCAGGCAGACTACAACCAAGCAACAAAAGGTGGCGGACACGGAGACTATCAAATGTATGTATTGGCTCCTGCCACTGTACAAGAAATGTATGACTTTGTATTCGATGCTTGGGATATAGCTTTCAAATATCGTACTCCTGTTATGATTCTTTCTGACGGAGCGATTGGTCAGGCAATGGAGAAATTGTATGTTGGCGACTATGTTCCTCGTTGGACTAAGGAAGAAATAGCAGCCAAAGCTCCATGGGCAGCTTACGGAAAGCCAAAATCGAGAGGACACAACATAATCACATCTTTGGAGTTGGATTCTGTAAAACAAGAAATCTTCAACCACAAACTTCAAGCTAAGTATCGCGAAATGGAAAAGAACGATACTCGATATGAAGAAATAATGTGCGAAGATGCAGATTACGTTATCGTTGCATACGGTTCAAGTGCGAGAATTTCTCACAAGGCACTTCAACTTGCAAGAGAAAAAGGCATAAAAGTAGGTTTGTTGAGACCAATCACCTTGTTCCCATTCCCAAGCGAACCAATAAAACAATTGGCACAAAGAGTTAAGGGAATACTTACAGTAGAGATGAGTGCAGGTCAAATGGTAAAAGATGTACAGCTTGCATCTGAGTTCAAGTGTCCTGTAAAGTACTTCGGACGTTACGGAGGTATCATTCCTACACCACAAGAAGTATTGGAAGCATTGGAAAACGATTTAATTAAAGGATAGGATTATGTTTAACGAAGAGATAATAAAACCGGAAAACCTTGTTTACAAGAAAACAAGCGTCATGACCGACGCAGTTATGCACTATTGTCCCGGCTGTCCGCACGGAACAATACACAGAATAATTGCAGAAGTAATAGATGAAATGGGAATTCAAGAAAGCTCTATCGGTATCGCACCCGTAGGTTGCTCAGTGTTGGCGTACAATTACTTTGACGTCGATTTTGTTGAAGCTGCACACGGAAGAGCACCGGCATTGGCTTCGGCAATTCAAAGATTGCACCCCGATATGCACACCTTCACCTACCAAGGAGACGGAGACCTTGCTGCAATCGGAACAGCAGAAACAATCCATGCCTGCAACAGAGGTGAGAATATCATCATATTCTTTGTAAACAACGCAATCTACGGAATGACAGGAGGACAAATGGCACCTACAACCCTTTTGGGTATGAAGACAGCCACCACTCCTTACGGACGTAGAGTTGATTTGAATGGTTATCCTTTGCAAATAACAGAGCTTGTTGCACAGTTGCCCGGCACATATTACGTAACTCGTCAGTCGGCATCTACACCTGCTGATGTTCGCAAGGCAAAAGCAGCTGTAAGAAAAGCATTTGAAAACCAAGCAAACAAGAAAGGAACATCTTTCGTAGAATTTGTTTCGACTTGCAACTCAGGTTGGAAGATGACACCTGTTCAAGCAAACGAATGGATGAAAGAACACATGTTCGAGAAGTATGTTCCCGGCGACATAAAAGTCGATGGACAGTTGGTAAGATAACCTTAAAAACAGAAAAGAGATGACAGAAGAAATAATAATCGCAGGATTTGGAGGTCAAGGAGTTCTTTCAATGGGAAAGATACTTGCATACTCCGGAGCAATGCAAGATAAGGAAGTCAGCTGGATGCCATCTTACGGACCTGAAATGAGAGGTGGTACAGCAAATGTTTCAGTGATAATCTCAGATGACAGGATTTCATCACCGATTATCAGCCAATTTGATACAGCAATCATACTTAACCAACAATCGTTGGACAAGTTTGAACACTCGGTAAAGCCGGGAGGAGTATTGTTGTACGACCCTAATGGTATCGTTCACCCTCCTACAAGAAAAGACATTAACATCTACAAGGTGGCTGCCACAGAAAAGAGTGCAGAACTCGGAATGGCAAAAGTCTTCAACATGATAGTATTGGGAGCATTCCTTCAAGTAAAGCCTGTTGTTACAGAAGAATTTATCGAAAAAGGATTGCAAAAATCACTACCCGAAAGACACCACAAGTTGATACCTGCAAACCTCGAAGCAGTTCAAACAGGTAAGAAACTTGTAGAGACAGTTCAAACCGTATAGTCGGTTCTCTGTTCAAATTAAAGCGAGGGCGGAAGCAAATTTGTTTCCGCCCTCGCTGTTTGTTTTTGCCTGTTATATGTTCAAAAATCCTCTTTGGAAAGTCTGCATTAAAGCAAAAAGAGGTGCAAGGCTCAAATCGCTCCCACCTCCTAAACTATTTACCTATTGCTTAAAAGCCAAACTTAACTCCCACCGAAAGTGTCGATGGTCTGAGTTCATAACCCGAAATACTATTGTTTGTACCTGTTTCATGAATGCTATTGTCTCCTTTGAACGAAACAATATATTGCAAATAAATACCGACCGAGTTAGGATTGTCATGAGGGAACACTATCCCTGCGGTTATCGGCATTATAGGCACAAATCCCGAAAAAGAACCGACTTGTTCGTTATTGCAAGCATACAAAATGTCGGAATATGACAAACCAAATCCGACTCCTGCTTCCAATCCCACAGATTTACCCAAGCCGAACCTATAAAACACATCTGCATGAACAGATGCGTCCTCCTTTTTCAAGAATTTATCTTTCGTTTCTGCACGACCATACAAAAAGGCAGCTGATACTCCATAGAATATCTTGCTCTTGTATCCTCTCATTGCAGAGTATGATATACCCACGGTCGGAACGAAAGACTTAAAAGTGCTTATCCCTTTTGCTTCAAGGTAATTGTTGAAGCTCTGTGTATTTGCAAGCAAATCTGTTTGCAAACCTACGGATTGATAAGTTTGAAAGTTACTATTGTTTTGCGAGAAAGCAAACTGAATACTAAATGCAAAACATAGTAACATTGCTACGACGAATAATCTCTTTTTCATTTTACTTTTCTTTTTGGTTAAACATTAAATACCGTTGGCAAAGGTCTAAAAAAAATGAGACCAACAAGAGAAATCAATAAAAAAAAGCTATAATATTCTACTGATTTCTGCTAACTTTTACTCAATCAAGCTCTTTGAAATACTACTTCCGTGGTCATAAATTTCGCAATAATATATCAAAGCAAGGTTAAGTCTTGGTCAAACAGCTGCATAATCGTCAAAAATCGCAACAAAGCGTGCTTGAGTTGCTTGTTAATTGTCAATTAAATCTTATCTTTGCTCTCTGAAATTAACAATCTGACATATCATGAAGAGAGCTTTAATAGTTGTTTGCGGACTTTTATTCATATCTTTCCAAGGGGCAAAAGCACAAAGTTGCGATTCGGTTTTGCAAAGTGCCATAAGGTTGATGGACAACGAACGATACCACGATGCACAGCGATGTCTCACTTCCGCCATTTCGCAAGGCATGGATTCTCTTGCCCTGCACTACGAGTTGGCTTGGTGTCATTACTCTATGCAAGACTACAAAAAGTGTATATCTGTCTTGGAGCCTCTGCTCAAAAGGGACGATGTACTTGCCGATGTCTATCAGCTATTGGGAAATGCCTACGATGAAATCGGACAGAGCGGTAAGGCGGTAAGCATATATGAGCAGGGATTGAAGAAGTTTGAGAATGCAGGTTGTCTGTATTTGGAACTCGGCAACATGAAGTACCAAAACGGAGACTACAAGAATGCTCTTTACTACTATGAGAAAGGCATAGAGGCAGACCCTATGTTCGCTTCAAACTACTATCGTGCGGCTTTGATATTCTTTGCTTCCACCGAAGAGGTCTGGGGTGTGATGTACGGCGAGCTGTTCATGCTTTTGGAGCGAGACAGCGAGCGTTGCAAATCTATGAGCAGAGAATTGTACAAGATATACTCGGAAGAGATTTCTTTCGGACGCTCAGGAGCTGAGGTCGATTTCGATTCTCCAACAATAGTTTACTCAAATTCTTCGGTAAGGCCCAATCTTTTCCCCGAGAGTTTTCGTTCTGCAATGAGGGCTGCGGTAAGGAGTGAACGCATTCTCGATTTGGCTTCTCTCAATCGCATCAGACAGCGTTTTGCAAAGGAGTTTTCTGCCAACAGCAGCAGCTTCGAGAACGTACTTTCTGCCTATCACCAAGAGCTTATCGCTCAAGGTCATTTTGAGGCTTACAACTATTGGCTTTTTGGTTACGGAGATCCGAAGCAGACGGCAAGTTGGGTCAATGCAAACAAAACAAAATGGGATTCTTTTCTCGCTTGGTTTGAAAAGAACCCCATATCAATAAATCCTTCCAACGTGTTTTCTCGCTACACCATGGAATAAACTCTACAAACGGACTGCAAATTTTTTCAGATGTTCGTCAAGCATATCCGAAGGAATAAAACTCTTTATCGAATTGATAACATCGTTCAACAGTCTCTCTCTTACAAAGTCGTCTTTTACCACAATGGATATTTCCCTCACTGCTATCGGATTTTCGATTGGTCTTATATTCTTTTGCTGTTTGTCGGTAAGGGTAGGTATCTCCAAGGCAGGGATTATGGTACAGCCTCCGATTTTATCGACCGTGCGAACCAAAGTGGCAATGCTGCCTGCCGAGTAGATGCGTTTGCCTTCATCGTTTTCGCCACAGAAGTTAAAAATCTGCTTTGTCATGCAATGACCTTCCGACAAGACCCACAAATCGTCCAAAGGCAAATCGGAAGCTCTGAGCGAGCTTTTTGAATAAAGCTCCCTCTGCAAAGGCGACAAATAAGCCCAAAAACGCTCGTAATAAAGAGGTATCTCCAACAAGTGTTCTGCATTCAAAGGAGTGGCAAGCACCGCCATGTCAATCGTAGAAGACCTCAACCCTTCGATTATTTCGTTTGTCTTCATCTCTTCTATTGACAAATCCACATCGGGGTGAGAAGCATAGAATGCATCAATAAAGCTCGGAACAAAGGAAGAAGCAACCGTCGGAATAACTCCCAAACGCAAACGACCACCAATACGATTACGTTTTTCGTTTATAAGTTCTTTTAGGTTGTCTGCCGCAGTCAAGACAATCTTTGCCTGAGAGACAACACACTCTCCCATTGCCGTCAGACGCATCGACTGAGATGAACGATCAAAAATAGAAACATCTAACTCTGCTTCCAACTTTTTGAGCATGGCAGAAAGCGTAGGCTGTGTAATTCCAAAATTCTTTGATGCTTTAAGCATACTACCTGCTTCAACTATACCGAGCAGATACTTTAACTGTTGAAGTGTCATAACTCTAATTTTTTGGCAGAGCCTTGAAACCCTTGCCCAATATTTCACTACTATCTATTACATTGATGAATGCCTCAGGGTCAATCTTTCTTATTCCCGAACGCAACTTCACAAATTCAGAACGAGAAACAGTTGTATATATTATATCACGCTCAACGCCTTTGTACATTCCCACACCTTTCATGCAAGTACCGCCACGGTTCAAATCGTTGATGATTGCGTTTCTCACCTGATCATATTTGTCGGTTACGATAAACAAAGTCTTGTATGTCTTCAATCCATCGACAACAATGTCTATTATCTTACCCTCAATCACAATCAAAAGGATTGAATAAGCCGGCAAACGCAAATCAGGAGAAATCAAAAGTGAGGAAAGAGCAATCAAACTATCGACAATGATAACCAAAGTACCGAGAGAAATTCCCGTATATTTGTTTATTATCATCGAAACAATGTCGCTACCTCCCGAAGTTGCTCCCGACTTGAATATCATACCTATACCAATTCCATATAACAATCCGGCAAGCAATGTGTTCAAAAGATAGTCCGGAATAAACACCTCTGACATACCCTTTATGGCAAGAGCATCAAACGGAGCTGCCGCCGCATCGGTTATCAATTCTCCTATATGAATCAAAGGAGCGTAACCCCATGTAGTTTCCAAAATCCATGTAAATCCCCAACCCAACACGGTAGAAACTATGGTCTTGACACCAAACATAGGTCCCAAGATTATGCTTCCGATAATCAAAAGCGGGATTTCCATACACATCAAATAAGTCGAAATGTTTACCGGAGTCAATGTACTCAACACGTTTGCAAGTCCGTAAACTCCTCCGGGAGCAAGGTGATAGGGCATGGCAAACATCACGTCTGCCAACACGAAAAGGAAAGTGCCGACAAAGATGTATGCATAGGACTTAAACCATTGTTTAGAACCGAACTTCTCGTCGGTATCTACAAGTTGGCTGAACCAAGCCTTAACTGAGTTTTGTTTTTCTGTCATAAATATGTCTTTGTTTTGATTAAAAAATTAAGCTGCAAAGGTACAACTTTTTCCCAACTCAGACACTAAAAAAGCAATTTGCAACGCACGATTTTCAAACGGCGTTTCAGAAGTGGCAATTCGACGTCTCAATTTGACAAAACGCCATTTTGCCACGATAAAACGCCCGATTATTTCACCTTGTGTAATACTTTGTAAGTCAATCAATAGTATCAAACACCAAGAAAAGCCTTTCAAACAAAGCATGGTCGAGATTGTTGTTCTGTTCTCCCGATATACACCCTATGAAAGGCAATCAAAAAAAAATCGGCGGGACAAAACAATAATTGCCAAACGGCTTACGATATAGTGAAAATTTTATGAAAAACAGAAAATTGGTCATCATGAGAAAAAGAATATTTGAAGTATTGTTTTTGATTGCGGGAGTGTATTCTGCAACTCTCGTTCAAGCTCAAAACACTCTCGATTTAGATAGTTGCAGGAGCATGGCAATCAGGCACAACAAATCTTTGGCAATATCAGACGAGAAATTGCAACAAGCCCAGCAGGCAAGGAAAGCTGCCTTTACGCAGTTCTTGCCAAATTTCAATGCAAGCGGTGCTTATTTGTACAATTCGAGAAATATATCTCTCCTTAGCGAAGACGCCTTATTGCCCGTTGGAACAAAGGCTGCGGACGGTTCTTTCACCCTTAGGTTGGACCAGATGGTTACAGCAGACTTTCCCGACGGCAACGGAGGAGTAATCACCCTTCCGGTTGATGCAAACGGCAATCCGTTCAACCCATTGACCAATCCGGAAAGGGTACAACCAAAAGACTATGCCCTTTTGCCAAAAGAGGCAATGGAATTTGACATAGAGAACACCTTTGTTGCCGGCATAGGTTTCACTCAGCCCATATTCATGGGTGGAAAAATTTTGGAACTCTACCGCATTGCTTCTTTGGGAGAGCAACTCGCCTCTTTGGGATACGAAAACTCCAAAATCAATCTTTTGATACAAGTCGATGAAGCCTATTGGAGAGCGGTATCTCTTCAAGCCAAGCAAAAACTTGCTCTCGAATACAGAGCCTTGCTGCAAACCACAAGCGAAAACGTTGCCACATTGTTTGAGCAGGGCTTTGCAACAAAAGCAGATGTGTTGAAAGTAAAGGTAAAACTCAACGAAGCCGAAATGACACTCACCAAGGCAGAGAATGGTTTGAAGCTCGCAAAGATGATGTTGAACCAAATTTGCGGAATGCCTCTCGACACCGACTATGAGCTGTCGGAAGTTGCAAAGAGTGATTTGAGCGAAGTAAGTCTCGAAGACAACATTGGCAAAATGACATTGATGCGTCCCGAAGCCAAAATGTTAGATTTGAAAGTTGCCTTGGCAGAAAGCGAAGTCAGAATAGCACGTTCGCGGTTTATGCCCAACATTGTCGCAAGCGGAAACTACTTGCTGTCAAATCCCAATGTGTTTAACGGATTTGAGAACAAGTTTGACGGGTTTTTCTCGGTAGGTGTGGGCGTTACAATACCAATTTTCCACTGGGGAGAGCGGATACACACTCTTTCGGTGGCAAAGCACGCACACAACATTGCAAAAATGGAAAGAGAAGAAGCCCTCGAAAAGCTCGAATTGCAGGCAAACATGATGCAGTTTAAGCGAAACGAGGCCTTCAAGCAAGAAATACTCTCTCAAAACAATCTCGAAAATGCACAAGAGAACCTTTCGCACGCACAACTATCGTTTGAAGAAGGCATCATTTCGGCTGCCGACCTCATGGAAGCACAAACAGCATGGGTAAGTGCAAAAAGCGACAACATAGATGCACAAATCAACACCATGTTATCGAAACTATATTTGGAACAATCATTGGGTAAAATCAAAGTAAAATAGCATATAGAAAGATATGAAGAAACAAGAAAGCAAGACATTGGTAATGTCGTTCGTTATTTTGATTTCGGTAATTGCCGTAATCGGTTTGATAGGTTATTTTATTCTCACTCCCGACGATGTAATCATTCAGGGAGAAGTTGAAGCCACCGAAGTGAGACTGTCGGGCAAGCTGCCGGGCAGAGTGTTGGAACTTCGGGCAAGAGAAGGTATGAAGGTAAAGAAGGGAGACACCCTCATACTTATCGATTCTCCCGAGATAAGTGCCAAAATCATGCAGGCGGAAGCGGCAGAGAGTGCAGCCAAGGCAGTAAGTCTCAAAGCCCAAAACGGCACTCGACAAGAGACAATAACAGCTGCCGCAGAGCAATATGAAATGGCTCAAACGGCTGCCGACTTTGCAAAAAAGAGCTACGAGAGAACAAAAAACCTTTATGAGAAAGGAGTTATTGCCGCTCAGAAGTTTGACGAGGTCGAAACACAATACAAAGCCGCACAAGCACAAGCAAGAGCAGCAAAAAGCCAATACGAAATGGCTTTGAACGGAGCTCAAAAAGAAGATAAACTTGCAGCATACGCACAAGTGCAAAGAGCCAAAGGTGCGCTTGAAGAGGCAACATCATACCTGAGCGAGACCAAGTTAGTTGCCCCAATCAGCGGAGAAATCTCAGAAATCTTCCCTAAGGAAGGCGAATTGGTCGGAAGCGGCAGTCCTCTTATGAATATAGTGGATTTGAACGACATCTGGGTTACCTTCAACGTCAGAGAAAACTTCTTATCCAAAATAAAAGTCGGTCAGCAGTTGAAAGCGAAAGTACCTGCTCTCGGAGATAAGGAGATAACTCTCAAAGTAACCTACATCAAAGCCTTAGGCTCATACGCAACATGGAAAGCTACCAAGCTGACAGACGAATATGACACCAAGACCTTTGAAGTAAGAGCCGTACCTGTTGAAAAGGTAAGTGATTTTCGCCCGGGAATGAGCGTTATTATCAACTGGTCAAAACTCAAAAAGTAGAAAGGAAAAAGCAAAATGAAAGGTGTTGTCAGGGTTTTTAAGAGAGAAGTGAGGAGAATGATTTCTCAACCAATTTATTTGGTGATGACGATTGTCATTCCTTTGATTGTGGTTCTTTTCTTTGCAACTTTCTTGAACAAAGGTGTACCTTCACAGCTGCCGATAGCCGTAATTGATTTTGACAACAGCTCTTCGTCAAGGCAGATTGTCAGAACAATATCCTCAGGTCAGTTTTGCAAAGTCAAATACAAGCTCTCCTCATACGAGGTTGCACAATCGAGAATGCAAAGTGGAGACATTTATGCTTTTGTCATCATTCCGCGAAACTTTCAGCAAGATGTGATAAACGGAAAACAGCCCGAAGTGGTCTTTTGCACCGAATATGTACACTATCTTGCAGGTTCTCTGATAATGAGAGAGCTGACGACCACGCTCAGCACCCTGTCGGCAGGAGTGAATTTGAAGCTACGTCTTGCCAAAGGCGAAGATGAAAACCAAGCTCTTGCCCAAGTCCAACCAATCAAAACCGATGTTCACATTATAGGCAACCCGACTTTGAACTATTCTTACTACCTTTCCTCCATCATAATGCCCGGAATAATCTTTCTTATGTGCCTTATCTGCACCATTTATGCCATAGGAAGCGAATTGAAGCAGGCAAGCTCAAAACGCTGGTTGGTTTTGGCAGAGCGAAGCATGGCAAAGGCACTCTGCGGCAAGCTCTTGCCCTACACGATAGTCTTTTCGCTCATGGAAATCTTCACACGGATTGTGTTGGAGAAGTATTTGGGATTTCCGGTTCATGGTTCAAACATCTTGCTCTACCTTTGCAGCATTCTGACCGTTGTTGCATATCAGGCAGTCGGCATTTTCATCTCGGGCTGTCTGCCGGTAATGAGAACAGCTCTATCGATAGGAGCATTCTACGGAGTGTTGGGCTTCACCCTTGCAGGCTTCACCTATCCGCAGTTTGCAATGTTGCCTGCCGTTCGTCCATACACTTTTCTATATCCTCTCACTCAATACTACAATATGTATTCTGCCGTTCAAATCAACGCTCTTGACATTACAGAAACATGGTTGCCGCTTGTCATTCTTCTATTGTTTAATATCTTGCCTTTATTTATTCTTCCGAGATTGAAAAAGGCTGCCGTAAGATTGGATTTTTCAAAAGATTGAAGATGAAAACAAATATACAAGAAAAGCTCAGGGCAAACAAAGAAGCATGGATAGATATGCTTCATATTCTCAGAAGAGAACTATACACCATTTTTACCGACAAAGGAGTGCTGATAGTGTTCTTTGTTGCCTGCTTGGTCTATCCGATGGTTTGCGGATATATTTACAATCACGAAGTGATGACGGATATGCCCGTTGCCGTTGTCGATAAATCAAACACCGCTCTCAGCAGAGAGTATATCCGAAGGGTAGATGCCACGCCCGAAGTCCGAATTGCACGCTCTTGCGAAAGTTTGCAGGAGGCTCAAAACCTGCAAAGACACTCTCAAGTACACGGAATTATCTACATACCCGAAGATTTCAGCACCTCAATCAACACCAAAAGGCAAACCACAGTAAGCATTTATGCAGACGTTACATCTTTCTTTTGGTATAGAAACCTTGCTCTTGCAAGTTCGTCGGTCTCTTTGACAATGGGAGGAGAAATACAAGCCAAGAACCGCATTGCCGCAGGCGAAATGTATGACCAAGCCGTCAGTCAGGTTCAGCCATTCAAGCCAACGCAACACGTTTTGTACAATCCGGGAGGCTATCCTTCCTTTATTTTGCCGATTGTCCTCATTTTGGTTCTTCAACAAACCCTTCTCATAGGAATAGGAATGATGACAGGAAAAGCTACCGAGACGAACAAACTGCACATAATGATACCCGAGAACACCCATTACAGAGGATTGTTGAGAATAATCTTCGGAAGAGCTTTGGCGTTGTTCATTACCTACATTCCCATAGTCGTTTATATGCTCATAATCGTGCCGAAGTTTTTCAATATTCCACAGTTGGCAGATAGTTCTTTTGAAATCTTGTGGTTCATCACCCCTTTCTTGTTTGCGGTAATCCTTATGGGAATGACAATAGGCACATTCTTCAAAAACAAAGAAGATGCAATACCATTTTATATCTTCTTATCTGTTCCTATGCTGCTTTTGACAGGTCTTTCGTGGCCAAGGGAGGCAATGCCTGCCGTATGGGAAGCTGTATCTCATCTTTTCCCTTCGACAGATGCGGCAAATGCCTTTGCAAGACTTAACTCTATGGGCAGCAGCATGGCGGAAATATCCTCCGAACACCTTTGGCTGTGGATACTTGCAGGCTTTTACTTTCTCACAACCTACTTTGCTTATCAACTGAAACTCAAAAAAGCCCGATAAGTCCCATTTCTGCATTAAGCAATGCTTTTACAACTAACAATCAGACAATTATATCGAGATTACAAATCGGCGTTTCGGCGAAATAAATCGGAGGTTTATTATAGTGAAACGCCGATTTATTTTCGTGAAAGGGCGTTTTGGTTTTGGTGGATTTACAAGATTGTGTGCTGATAATCTGAATAGTTGCGGTCAATTTTTCAAAAAAATTGGCAAAATGTTTTGCTGTTTTGCCGAAAGGTTGTATCTTTGCACTCGCAAAAAATCACGGTGTTCGTAGTTCAGTTGGTTAGAATATCAGATTGTGGTCCTGAGGGTCGTGGGTTCAAATCCCACCGGACACCCAACGCTTTGCAAGGCTTTACTTTTCAAAAAGTGAAGCCTTTTTTTTGTGCTTACGCAAATTTTGTGTTACTTTGCAGTTTCTTTTTGCGGAGATTTTAAGATTAAAATAATTGGATACAAAAACAGTTTTGAAGAGATGAGAAGATTGAACGCTTTTTGTTTGATGTTCGTTGCTTTATTTATGGCAACGGCTTGCTTTGCCCAAAAGTATGAGAGTGTGGATAACGACCCTATGGGCGTGAGAATTTACACTCTTTCCAACGGATTAAAAGTCTATATGTCGGTCAATAAAGACGAACCGAGAATACAGACCTATATTGCGGTGAGGGTGGGAAGCAAAAACGACCCTCGTGAAACCACGGGGCTTGCTCACTATTTTGAACACATGATGTTCAAGGGTACGGAGAAGTTTGGAACCACCTCTTGGGAGCAAGAGAAACCATATATGGACAAAATAGAAGATTTGTACGAAGTTTACAGAAAGGAAACCGACAAAGACAAGCGTGCAATGCTTTACAAACAGATTGATTCTCTTTCTTATATTGCCTCGGGTTTTGCAATTCCCAATGAGTATGCAACAATGATGAGCTTCATAGGCTCAAAGGGAACAAACGCTGCAACAAGCAATGATTATACTTTCTACCAAGAGAACATTCCTTCCAACCAATTGGAGAACTGGGCGAAGATTCAGGCTGACCGCTTTGCAAATCCTGTGTTGCGATTGTTTCATACCGAGCTTGAAACCATATATGAGGAAAAGAACATGAGCCTTACCAACGAGGGACGCAAGGTTCGGGAGCAAATGCTCAAAGCTCTCTTCCCCTCACACCCCTACGGACAGCAGACAACCTTGGGAGAGGCAGAACATCTTCGCAATCCGTCTTTGAAAAACATCAAAGCCTTTCACGCAAAGTACTATGTGCCGAACAATTACTGCATTGCAATGAGCGGAGACTTCAATCCCGAAGAAGCAATAAAGATAATAGAAAAGTATTTCGGCAGTCTGCCTTCCAAAGAAGTTGAACCCCTCACCTTCCAAAGAGAACCCGAATTGACAAGTGTCAAAGATATTGAAGTCAAAGGCATAGAAGCTCCATATATTACGATAGCTTACCGAATGTATGCAGGCAATGGTTCAAAGGACATTTTGATTGCCGAACTTATGGATTGGATATTCAGCAATGGTTCGACGGGATTGATTGACAAGAACCTCAACTATAAAAATCTTGTTTCGAGTGCTTCAAGCAGTCTGTACACTTTGAATGACTATTCGGTATTTTACTTTCGTGCAAGCCCCAAGGCAGAGCAGACAATGGAGCAGTTGCAGTCTCTTTTGTCGGAACAAATTGAGCTTATGAAAAAAGGAGCGTGGGACGAGAGCATATTGGACGCTGCGATTGCCAATTTGAGACTGCGACAAATCAAGTCGATAGAAAGCAACTCCTCAAGAGCAATGGCAATGGCGATGGCATATCTTTCAAACAGAGACTGGGCAGATGTGGTCAATGAATTGGAGGAGATGAAAACGATAACCAAAGCCGACATTGTGGATTTTGCCAACAAAATATTCAAATCAAACAACTATGTGGTTATCAGAAAAACTCAGGGAGAGCCTGCAAAGGTCGAAAAAGTCGAGAAACCGCCAATCACACCTATTCAGATCAATCAAAATGCAACCTCACCTTTCTTTGCTCAAATCAAGTCTGCCAAGACCAAAGCGATAGAACCCGTCTTTGTCGATTACTCAAAAGATTTGAAAATCGAGCAAACAGACAATGGTAGCGAAGTGTTGTATGTGCAGAACAAAGACAACTCGCGTTATTCTCTCTCCTTTGTATATAAGGTCGGCACTTTGGAAAACAAATACCTGCAACTCTTGTCGTTGTGCAGCGATTATCTTTACACTCCTTTTGTTTCCAAAGAGCAAGTCAAAGAAAAGCTCTTCAATCTTGCCACAAACATAAACGTATTCTCCAACGCAAAGGAGACAACCATTAGAATAGAAGGTTTGAGCGAGAACCTGCCCGAGGCAATGGAACTTTTGGAAGACCTGCTTGCCAATCCGATGATTTCTCCTTCCGATATGGAGAACATGAAAGCCGAACTGCTCAAAAAAAGACAAGATGACAAAGCCAAACAATCGGCTTGCTTTGCAAAATTGTCCGAATATGCTTTGTACGGAAAGAAAGAAGCATTTGCCACATTGCTGAGCGACAAAGAAATAAGCAAACTTACTTCCGACCAATTATGTAATATGATTAAGGACTTGAAGCACTATGGCGAGCAAGTGAGGTATTACGGAGATATGTCGGTCGATGCCCTTGTTGCCTTTGTGAACAAAAATCACAAAATGGAAGCTCGTCCTACCAAGGTTGCAAAAAGCAAACTCAAAGCCAAGCAAACCTTTGGCAAAGACGTGGTCTATTTTGTCAATTACCCGGCAAACCAATCTTATTGCAGAATGTTCATCGTCTCAAACAAGTATGACGACAAGCAAAGAGCCAAGATAAGTATGTATAACCAATACTTCGGAGGAGGAATGAACGCCTTGGTATTCCAAGAAATGAGAGAAAAACGCTCATTGGCTTATCAGGCATACTCAACCTACAACATAGGATATGACAAAACCGACAGAAACTACAACATTGCACACATAGCCACACAAAACGACAAAGTAACAGACGCATTGGACGCTTTCAATCTCTTGCTCGACAGTATGCCGGCAATACAATCAAAGTTCGATTTGGCAAAACGCTCTGCCGTCAATTCCATTGCAACCAACAGAGTTATCAAACAGTCTGTCATCAATTCATTTTTGGAAAACAGACGATACGAACGCCCTGCAAATAGTATGCAACAGTACTATAAAGACTTGCAAGCGGTAAGCATAGAAGACATTCAGCAGTTTAGCAAAGAACAATTCGGAAAAGCTCACAAGGCTTACGTCATTCTCGGCAACAAAGAGCAGATTGACATGAAAGCATTGGAGAAATTCGGCAAGGTAAAAGAGCTTTCGTTGGAAGACATCTTCGGTTACTAACCTCAACTCTCGGCATCATGGATTTGAAAACTCAAAAGAAAGAATTGCGAAAGCAGATACGACAAATCAAAAAGGAGTTTGCACAACAAGAAAAGCTCTCTCAAAGCCGGCAAATCTTCTCTTTTGTAGAGCAAAGCAAGCGTTTTGCCGCTGCAAAGGTCGTTCTGCTCTATTGGTCTATGGACGATGAGGTATCGACTCACGACTTTATTCTCAAATGGTACAAAGATAAGACGATACTTCTTCCTTGCGTTGTGGGCGACAGCCTTGTGCTTCGTCGCTTTGAGGGAATGGAGAGCATGAAAGAGGGAGAGCAATTCGGCATACTTGAACCTATGGGAGAAATATTTGAAGCCTACAATCTGATTGACCTGATGATTATTCCGGGAGTGGCTTTCGATACTTCGCTTCACCGCATGGGACGAGGCAGAGGCTTCTACGACCGATTGCTTTCGGTGGCAGAGACTATCAAAATCGGCATCTGCTTCGACTTTCAGTTGGTAGAAAGAGTGCCGGTCGAAGAGTTCGATGTGCCGATGAACAATGTGATAACTCCAAACGGCTTTGTGCGAGATGAACAAGAGTAAATTGTTTTTAATTTCGCTGCTCGGAGGTGTCCTTTTGTCGCTTGCGTGGTTGGACTTGCTCTTTGCTCCCGTCATGTTGGTGGCTTTTGTGCCTTTTTTGGTGGTTGAAGAATATCTGAGCCGCAATCTGCCCGAAAAGAAGCCGACAACCCGGAAGTTTTTCCTCTATTGCTACCTGCCACTTTTGATTTGGAACTTCACAACCACCTATTGGGTAGCCTACTCCACCCCTTTGGCAATCGCACTGCCCTTTGTGCAGGCTGCACTCATGTCTTTGGTCATGCAGGCTGCACACTATTGTAAACGTTCCTTTGCTCCAAACAAAGAATGGGGCAATATCTTCTTTGCACTCTTCTTTTTGGCATTTGAATACCTGCACCTGCATTGGGATATCAACTTCCCGTGGTTAAATCTCGGCAACTCCTTTTCAAAGTATCCTTGTTTGGTGCAGTGGTACGAATATACGGGAGTTGCAGGCGGCACTTTGTGGATATGGCTCTGCAACATGGCTGTGTTTGAGCTTGTTTGCTGCTTTGTTTTCGAGAAAAAGAAATCTTTGGGAAGGCGACACCGCAATATGCACCTTGCTCTTGCAACGGCGGTTGTGCTTGTCCCTTGCACAATATCGCTGATACGCTGGTTCACTTTCAAAGAAGAGGACAACAAATCGGTGCAGGTGGTGGTTGTTCAGCCCAACTTGGACCCCTACAGCGACCAATACGACTTCTCGCCCCGCCAAGTGTGCGACAGAGTGATAGAATTGGCTCGACAAAAAGCCGACAGCAAGACCGATTACATCGTTTGCCCCGAGAGTTGTCTGCAAGACTACGCATGGGAACACAACTTGGAAGCCTCACCAAGCATTTCGTACCTCAGAGAGTTTGAAAACCAATATCCGAAAGCCGAGATAATTGCAGGAATGTCCTCTCGCCGACTGCTGCCCTACGGAGTTAAGACAAAGGCTGCAAGAAGTTTTGCCGACAATCCCTATATGTTTTATGAGAGTTGCAACATTGCGGTAAAGATTGACCGAGACACAATAGAGCCTCAAAGCAATCTGAGACACAAAAGCATCTTGACTCCATTTGTAGAGAAGATGCCGTTCAAGAGTGTGTTAGGTTTTTTGGGCGATTTGGCGTTGGACTTGGGCGGAACGGTGGGAACGCTCGGCAGCGACCCAGAAGCGGTTGTCTTTGCCTCAGAAGGCAAACCCAAAACGGCAGTTGCAATCTGCTATGAATCGACAGACGGACAATATATAGGCGAATTTGTGGCAAAAGGTGCGGAGTTGATTTTCATTATCACCAATGACGGCTGGTGGAAAGACACTCCGGGACACAGGCAGCACGCCGCCTTTGCCTCACTCCGTGCAATAGAGACCCGACGTCCCATTGCACGAAGTGCAAACACCGGCATATCGTGCTTTGTCTCGCCAAAGGGAGAGCAAAGCGAGCAAACGGCATATTGGCAGCAAGCTGTGATTAAACAAGAGCTTGTTCCGCAAAAGGCTCTCACCTTTTACGTCAGACACGGCGACTATATCTATAGGGCATCTGCCTTCTTTGCGGTGATGTTCTTCCTTTTGAGCTTTGTCATCTCAAAGCTCCGCAAAGCAGACAAGTTGAAAATCCAACCAAAATAACAAAATATGTTTAAGAAAGTACCACACACCTACGTCATTATCTTCACTCTGATTGTTCTTGCGGCGGTTGCCACATGGTTTGTGCCGGCAGGAGAGTTTGAAAGACAGACAACGACCACCGATTCGGGCAAAAAAGTCGAACAAATCGTACCCGGCTCATTCCAAAGGGTCGAACAAAGCCCTCAAACATGGCAAATAACCTCTGCATTCTTCAAAGGCTTCCAAAAAGCACCCGGAATAATAGCCTTTCTGCTCATCTTGGGAGGAGCATTCTGGATATTGAACGAAACAAAAGCCATCGACATGGGCGTTCAAACCTTTTTGAACAAATCCTCCGCCTTGGAAAAGTACCGCATCTTTAAGGCAATAGGTGTAAACAACCTCATCATAATATGTATCATGACGATGTTCTCCCTTTTCGGAGCTTTGTTCGGCATGAGTGAGGAAACCATAGCCTTTGTCGCCATATTCGTTCCCCTTGCCGTCTCTATGGGATACGATTCCATTACGGGAGTATGCCTATGTTTCCTTGCGGCAGGCTTAGGCTTCGCCGGATGCGTTCTCAATCCCTTTACACTCGGCATAGCTCAGGATATAGCAGGAATAAAAATGTTCTCGGGAATAGAATACCGCATTGTGGTGTGGTTTATCATCACTTTTATCGGCATAGCTTTCGTTTTGTGGTATGCAAACAAGGTTAAACGCAACCCACAAAGCTCCATAATGTACTCAGAAGACGAATATTGGAGACGCAACAAAGAAACAGCGGCAACACTTCAAGCACTGCCTGCATCAAAGACCTGCAAGGCAGCCTATTTTCTTGCCTTGGCAATACAAATCGGCTTTTGCATTTGGACGCAGAGCCTCATGCTCATAATTACCACTGCTTTATTTGCCGCACTCGGCTTCTTCATGCTCCGAAAGTCCATGCAGATGTTCTCCCTTTCGGTATTGGTGTTCACCATAGTCTATTTGGTCGAAGGAGTTATGGGATTTGACTGGGGATTTGAACAGATAGCGGCACTTTTTTTCACAATGGCGATAATAAGCGGCATGGCGTTGGGCAAGAATGCGAGCGAAATAGCCAAGCTCTTCATTGCAGGAGCAAAAGATATGCTTTCGGCAGCCTTGGTTGTGGGCTTGGCATCGGGCATCATAGTCATCTTGGAAGACGGAAAGATAATTGACACCTTTCTTTCCTCACTTTCCTCAACCATTTCGGGCAGCGGCAAAGTGGGAGCTTTGACAATAATGTATGCCTTTCAGTCATTGCTCAATGCAATCATCACGTCGGGAACTGCAAAGGCGGCAATGCTCATGCCGATGTTTGCCGAGATTGCCAATATGTGCGACATATCGCTCCAAGCAGCCGTTACTGCCTTCCACATTGGCGACGGATTTACCAACCTCATCACGCCGACTTCGGGAGTATTGATAGCGGTGTTGGGACTTGCCAAAATCCCCTACGCCAAGTGGGTCAAATTCTCGTGGAAGTTCATTCTCGCAATGGTCGTTCTCGGCTGGGCGTTACTTTTGCCCACACTCTTTTTGTCCCTACCCGATTTCTGATAGCAAGAATTCGGCTTGACACCAAGAAAAACGAACAAAACCTCTTAAATATAGTCGATTGATAATCAAACTCTTGCAATCGACAAAATAAAACGGCGTTTTGTCAGAATAAAACGCCGTCTTATTGAAATAAATCGCCGTCTTTTTTCAAAAAAACGGCGTTTTATTTTCAGCTCTCTGCTACATATAATCTGCAAGAGAAATGATGTTGTCCAAATCGGACTTTACCAAACGCTCAAACGTCTTTGTCGTAATGTCAACTTGTATATCATCAGTATAAACTATGACAGTGAAAGTAATTTTCAGGTTGTCTATATCGTGCGATACGCGACTTATCCAGCTTGCTGCAAGTCCGTCAATCGTCTGTTGAAGATGTTGAGCAACATTCTTTCCTTTGCGTTCGTCAATACTTATATTAGTTGCAACAGAAAAACCAAGTTCTTCTACATCTTGCCATTCTTCGGGCAAATCTTGGTTGGTTATTCCTACGATTGTATATTGAACTTCAGTAATTTCGTCCTTATCCTCGCCGCAAGAAGCAAACAAAGCTACTCCTGCAAGCAATACGAATAATAATTTCAACTTTTTCATTTCTTTTTCTTTTAATCGTTAATAATTTAGAAACAATAATCCCAATGCAATGTTCAATCCGGCAGCCACACCAAAGGCTGTCCAACTTGCTTTGTTCCTTTTCTTTTTGGCAGTGTCCTTATAGCACTTGACATATTGAGGATTTTCCAACATCTTATAGTCAGGTATATTGAGCTGTTCAGTACTCAAATCACTTGCAACTGCTGCCACGGTAGGAATAAGACCAAGCGGAGTAAACAAAAGAGTTGTTGCCCAAATACCTCCCCTATATGCTCCCTTGTTGTGATAGAACATTTCTGCATCTTGTTGAGCCTTGAAACAAATATCATATCCGCTTTGATTGCCATCATTGGTTTGAAGACCCGTATTTTCATTTGATTTTACGGCAAGTTGTTCTTTGGTTATTTTCTCCACATCTTCCATGCTGTAAACAAAGATATTACCGTCCGAGGTTTGGATTTTGACGCTTTGATTTGGTATCTGCTCGATTATCACACCTTTGATTACCGAACCATTTTTGCAATATACCACGTCCAACATGGTATTTGTTTGAGCAAAGAGCGAAGAGGTCATTGCCACGACTGCCACTAAGAGCAAAAATTTGATAACTTTTTTCATTTCTATTCTGTTTAACTGTTCTGTGCCGCAGTTCCGACGGCGGTTTGTTTTGATTTCTATGCTGCTCTGTCGGGAGTTGGACATAAAAAAGTCGTGGAACTTTTAATCTTATTTGCCACACAAGGTCCTGAACTACCTAACCACACAAACAAGCAAAAGCCCACGATTTACACCGTGAGCGTTTCACTATCGTTGCTTTTACGTGGTTACAAAAAGTGTTCAGGTTTTTGTGTAACAAAGGCAAGATACAAACGCTTTATATGTCCGAAAGCATTCTCTGATGCTTTATTTCATTTTCGATATTTCCTATTCTTTCGTCTCCTTTCTTTATAAAATTCTCCTGCAAAGGTATTAAAACTATGCGAACCGACAAACAAAACGCCGTTTTATTGAAATAAATCGCCGTCTTTTTTCAAAAAAACGGCGTTTTATTTTCAGCACTCTGCTATTGTTTTGATGCGGCAAGCGTTCTTTGTCGTATCTTTGCAAAAACAAATTCGTTATGCCGCAGAAGAAACTTTATACTCTCTCGCAGGCGTTGGAGTATGCGAAGGCTTATTGTGCCAAGAGTGAACATTGTCAGAGCGAAGTGATTGAAAAGCTCCGCAGCTACTCGGTTTGCTCTGAGGATATCGAGCAATGTTTGGCTGAATTGATTTCTTCGGGATTTATAAACGAGCAACGTTATGCCGATTTGTTTGCCCGAAGCAAGTTTCACCAGAACAAATGGGGCAAAATCAAGATTTCGCAACACCTCAAAGCCAAGGATATTTCGGATTACTGCATAAAAAAAGCCTTAGATGCCATTGACGGTGAGGAATATATGCAGACGCTTTTGAGCTTGGCAGAAAAAAAACTCTCGGAGATTGATTGCTCAAATCGTCTTGTGGCAAAACGAAAGCTGACTGCCTTTCTCTATGGCAGGGGGTTTGAGTTCGATTGTATTAACAGGGCTTTGGATTGTTTGGAAGATGCTTTGTAAAATCCCTTTTTTTGTTCGGCGATATTTCAATCGCGGTTTTGAGTTTGACATTCCCTCAGATGACAAGGTTATTTATCTTACTTTTGACGATGGTCCCGTGCCTGAGGTTACTCCCATGGTGTTGGAGCTTCTTGAAAGGTTTGATGCAAAGGCTACTTTCTTCTGTGTGGGCGATAATATCAAAAAACACCCCGATTGTTTCAGACTTGTGGTCGATAAAGGACACTCTGTGGGCAATCACACAATGCACCACTTGAAGGGATCGGCGGTTTGTTTTGACCAATACTTGTCCGATGTTGAGGATTGCAACAAGCTGTGCGGCTCAAAGCTCTTTCGTCCTCCCTACGGCAAGATTACAAGAAAGCAGTTCAAAGAGTTGAAACAGCGAGGGTTCAGAATAATTCTCTGGACTGTGGTGAGCTTCGATTATAGCAAAAAAATCTCCCGAAAGACTTGTCTGAACAATTCGCTCAAACTGCAATCGGGAGATATACTTCTGTTTCATGACAGCATAAAAGCTCGGAGCAATATGCTATATGCCCTTGAGGGTGTGTTGAAGTACTACTCTGCCAAGGGTTTTCGCTTTTTGCCGATTGTGTAAGGTCGCTATTCGGCAACCAATACTTCTTTTGTAACGACTTCGCCGTGTTTTAGTCTGACGGTACTTTTTCCTCTGCGAATGAAAGGTTCTTCGCCGTATGCAACATCAATATCGAAGATAGCCTCATTGTCAAAGAAGAAATAGGCTTCCCCGTTTTTGTCGCTCACTCCCTCTCGGCGTATGCTGCCTGACTCTTTTGATACGGTAATTCGGGCGTTTTCAAGTCTTACATCGGGCTGTGTGGCATCTTTTACCACGATTGTCAATCCGCAGCCGTCCAATTCGTCGTCCGAACAACTGCTAAACAGCGGAGAAACAAGCACTACCGCCAATGCCATCAAAAAAAATACTCTTACTTTCCTCATCATGATGATTTTTTTTTGTACTATTGCAAACTCAATCTTGATTTTAGATTGCAAAGCTAAGAAAAAAATCGTATGTGGACAAAGAAAAGTTTATTTTTAGGAATTTTTGCCGGAATTTTTGCTTGCGGATGTTCGAGCAAGGTGGCAAATAACAACTCCGTATCGGAGAAGGAGAACGAAAAAACAGTAGAAAAAACAACCATGGTAGTTATCAGTACGGATTTTGGGGAGATGAAAGCGGTTTTGTACAACGAAACGCCCCTTCACAAAGAGAATTTCATCAAATTGGCAAAGGAAGGATATTTTGACGGCACCTTGTTCCACAGGGTGATAGACGGATTTATGATACAAGGTGGCGATCCCGATTCAAAGAATGCCAAGAAAGGTCAGATGTTGGGTCAGGGAGGTCCTGATTACACCATTGCGGCAGAGTTCAAACAGGAGCTTATTCACCGCAAGGGTGCTTTGGCTGCCGCAAGAATGGCAGATCAAGTCAATCCAAGGAAGGAATCTTCGGGCAGTCAGTTCTATATCGCTCAGGGAAAGGTATATACCAAGGACGAGTTGAATAACCTTGCCGCAAGAATGGGCAAACAGTTCAACCAAACACAAATCGAGGCATATACAACCGTGGGCGGAGTACCTTTCTTGGACTATGAATATACTGTTTTCGGTCAGGTGGTTGAAGGATTGGAGGTAATTGACAAAATTGCCGCCGTACAGAAAGACCATTACGACCGTCCGACAGAAGACATTAAGATGACAATTAAAGTTGTTGAGCAATAGTGGCTTTATGAAACAGAGAATAAAACAATCAATTGAGAATTTGAAGCAGTTGAGTGCTGATACATTGGAAGATATTGAACAACTGCGAATACAATACCTTGGGAAAAAAGGTGTGCTGAACGAATTGTTTGCACAATTTAAGAGCGTACCGAACGAAGAGAAGAAAGAAATGGGCTCTTTGCTCAACGAACTCAAAACGGCTGTGCAAACCAAGATTGAGGCTCTTCGCGAGGCGGTGGAAAATCGGAGTGAGAGCAATATAAGTGTAGATGACCTTACAAAGCCTGCTTGTTTGGAGCAGTTGGGTTCAAGACACCCAATCTCTCTTGTGAGGAACGAGATAATCTCTATCTTTTCCAAAATTGGTTATACGGTGGAAGAAGGTCCCGAAATTGAGGACGATTGGCACGTTTTCTCGGCTTTGAACTTCCCTCCCGAACATCCGGCAAGGGATATGCAGGACACTTTCTTTGTGGAAAACCGAGAGGACGGCAATCATGCGGTACTGAGAACTCACACTTCTTCGGTTCAAGTCAGAACAATGGAGAAACAAAAACCGCCAATCAGGATTATTGCTCCTGGAAGGGTATTTCGTAATGAGGCAATCTCGGCTCGCGCCCATTGTATCTTTCATCAGATTGAGGGATTGTACATCGACAAGAATGTGTCGTTCTCCGATTTGAAGCAAAGCCTGCTTTACTTTGCAAAAGAGATGTTCGGAGCAAATACTCAGATAAGATTGCGTCCGTCATATTTCCCTTTTACCGAACCGAGTGCCGAAATGGACGTTTCTTGTAACCTTTGCGGAGGAAAAGGCTGCAATGTGTGCAAGGGAACAGGCTGGTTGGAGATTATGGGTTGCGGAATGGTCGATCCGAATGTGTTGAAGGCTTCGGGAATTGACCCTGAGGTTTATTCGGGATTTGCATTCGGAATGGGAGTAGAACGTATTGCCATGCTCAAATATGGGGTGAATGATTTGAGAATGTACTTTGAGAACGACGTTCGCTTCCTTGGTCAGTTCCGCAATTTGATTTAATTGAAAAGATATTCACTTTAAGATAAGGAAGGGGCAGATTGCCTCTTCCGTTTTTTGGTTTTATGGCAAGAATAACGATAGATAATATGTCTTTCTACGCATTTCACGGTTGTTTTGCGGAAGAAAGCACCATAGGAACTCACTTTTCGGTCGATTGTGAATTTGATTGCGATACCTCAAAGGCTGAAACAAGCGACAATATTGAGGATACGATAAGCTATTTGGACGTTTACCAAACTATAAAGCAACAGATGGAAATTCCTTCCCACCTTTTGGAACATCTTTGCAGGAGAATAGTCGATTGTCTTTTGGACACCTATCCGCAAATGGACTATTGCAAGGTTCGGGTTCACAAGCTCAATCCGCCGTTGGGAGGTCAGATGAAGGGAGTGAGCGTTTGTCTTGAGGGCAGTCGTCCTTAGGTTTGGAGTAGGCAAAGAATTGTATCCACACTGCCCACAAAGCAAATATCACAACGTACATTATTGGTCGTGCAACCCAGTCGTGATAATATTGAAACTGCGGAGGATTGTGTCCGAACAAGTCTGTAAGAAGATAAATCCTCAATATGTTGAAAAGAACTATCACAAGGCTTCCTCCGACAAAGTAAATAGCTTTCTTCCACCACTTTCCCGAGCAGAGAACTATCAACAAAAGGAATTGCATTATTTGTTTTATTGCCGAGCAGTCGTGAATAATCTGCATAGTTGCATAGCATTGCAATTGCCCTTGCTCGTTTGGCTGTATAAAATAGAAACTTGAATTTTCGCAAACAAAGTCAAGACTTGAAAAAGTGTTCATCAGCATCTTGCTTCCTGTGTAGGCAATCAGCGTAAAGAAGTCAAACACTCTGTCGGTGAACGGTCCGAAGAGCCAAGAGTTCATGTCGGTGTTCCAATAGAGGAAATGGAATACCACACTTGCCACAACCAACATCAGAAAATCTTTCAACAACTTTCTGTTCTTGGGATTTTCTATCGTTGTCTTGATGAATTGAGGTTCTTTCATGAGGCAAAATTACAAAAATATGGTATATGGCAACTTGCTTAGAGCGTCTTTTTGCAAAAAGACGAAGCGTTGCCGCTTTGTCAGGGCAGGAAACTATGGTAGTTCGAGAGTTTGAAACATCAACGAGAAAGGTCAGACCTTCGGGCTGCGAATTTTGAGTTTTCTTTTCAGCTCTTGGAAGTCGTTTACTTCGATTTCTTCGGCTTCTTTGAGCAACAATCTTGCACAAGCCTCCGCATCACAATCCGATTTGTGGTGTTCAAATTGAAAACCCATCTCATTGCAAAGATAATCCAAAGAGTATTTCGGGCTGTCTTTCCAAACCAATCGGGCAATTTGGTAAGAGCAGAAATATCTTGCCGAAGGGAGTGCGATTTTGTAGTGCCTTAGAGTTTTCCTCAGGACGTTTATGTCGAAAGAAGCGTTGTGTGCAATCAATATCTGCCCATCTATGTAGGGCGATATTTCGTTCCAAAGTTCGTCAAACTCGGGTTGGTTCTGCACATCTTCCTTGTGAATGCCGTGAATGCGTTGTGCATAGAAATGAAAGTAAGGAAAACAAATTGGTTTTATCAACCAATTTCGTGTCTCAACTATTTGAGAGTTCCGAACCACCGCAATGCCGAGAGAACAAGGGTAATACTTGTCTGCACTCTCAAAATCAATAGCCGTAAAGTCAAACATATCAAAAGAAAAACGGTGTATCAATCTGTCAAATATTGATACACCGTTTGTTATTCAGGTTTATATTTATTTGTTCTTGAAGTTTGTCAAGCCCTCATCGAGGAATTTCACAAAGTTTTCAATATTTCTGTCGTATGATTTAGGCTCTTTGGTGAGCAGGTTGCCCTCTGAGTCCATCAACACATACAATGGTTGTGCGTTTGCATTGAAGTGTTCGATTTGATAGTTGTGATTTTTCTTTCCGAGGGTCTTTATGGTCTTTCCGTCTTTGGTTTTGACCCATTCACTCTCGGGAAGTTTGATGTTATTCACGTCTGCATACAAGGCAACCATCACATAATCTTCCGTAAGTCTCTTTTTAACCTGAGGATCGACCCACACATAGTTTTCCATCTCACGACAGTTTGCACAAGTCTTGCCTGTAAAGTCTATGAACAGCGGTTTGTTCACCTGCTTTGCGTAAGCCTTTGCTTCTTCGAGGTCAAAGAAACCCTCAAAACCCGTAGGAAGGTGCAATTCTTTTGCATATTTTCTGTCAATAGGCAGCTTTGATGTTCCGACTGCTTCTGCACTCACAGTGTTTTCAGATATTATTCTTTGCAAGTCGAAGTCCTGAGTTGTTGCAGGCGGAATATATCCCGAAATTGCCTTCAAAGGAGCGCCCCACATACCGGGAAGCATATATACAACGAAAGAGAATGTTATCAAAGCAAGGAACAAACGTGGTACACTGATTTTTTCCAATGGTTCATCGCCTTTGAAGCGAAGTTTTCCCAAAAGATAAAATCCCAACATGGAGAATACAACTATCCACAAGGCAAGGTAGGTTTCTCTGTCCAAGATACCCCAGCCTGCGGACAAGTCTGCCATCGACAAGAACTTCAATCCCAAAGCTATTTCAATAAATCCGAATACTATTTTCACGGTATTGAGCCATGAACCGGACTTCAAGTTCTTCAAAACCGAAGGAAACATTGCCAAAAGGGTGAATGGCAATGCAAATCCGATAGCAAATCCGAGCATTGAGACCAAAAATACCCAGCTGTTGCTCGATCCTGATGCCATTTCTATCAGTGCAGCTCCCAAAATGGGACCTGTGCAGGAGAATGAGACCAATACGGTGGTCAAAGCTATGAAAAATGTTCCCAAATAACCGCCTTTATCTGCTTTTTGGTCCGATTTGTTTATCAATCCGCTCGGCATGGTGATTTCAAACAAGCCGAAGAACGAGAAAGCGAAAATCATGAAGATGATAAAGAAGATAAGGTTTGGTATCCAGTGAGTTGAGATGATGTACATTGCATCTTTGCCCAACAAAAGTGTCAATGCCAATCCCAAAACGGCAAACATAAATACTATGCTTGCTCCAAAGAAGTAAGCCTGACGGCGACCTTGTTTGCTCGATTTGTTTCCCTTCATGAAGAAAGATATTGTCATCGGAATCATCGGGAAAACACAAGGTGTGATAAGTGCCAACAATCCTGCGGCAAAGGAAACGAAGAACACAGTCCAAGGAGATTTGTCTTTGGTTGCCTCGCCCTGTGTTGAGACAGTAGCTTCTGCCTGAGCAACTTCTGCACTCTGCGTTGCAACCGATTGTTCTTCTTTGCCAAGAGGCTCTTGTGTCTGCTCATCTGCTACTTCTGAGGTTGCAGGAACTGAGGTTGCCATATTGAAATTTGGATTTCCTTTTACGTCAAAGCTGTAAGACACCTCATCAGGAGGAATACAACTTCCCTTTTCGCACAACTGAAACTCAACACTTCCCTTAACCTTGAAGTCTTGGTTGGTTTTTATCTTAATTCTTTGACGGAAGGTAACGTCTTTCTTGAAAAATCGGGAAGAATCCTTTGCAAAAACATCATACTCTGCTATTGCCGCAGGTTCTTTCACTCCCCCTATTCTCTCATAAAGATTGCTTTTGTCAAAAGAGAATACTATCGGGTTTTCTGTGCCTTTGGTGTGTTGTGAATAGATGTGCCAATCGCCCGAAAGTTTGCAATGCAAAATCAGTTCGGAAATCGAATCATTGATTTTCTTGGTCTTGAAGTCCCACTTTGCCGGACTTTGAGCATAAACTCCCATTGACAAGATTAAACTTGCCAACAGAATGGTCCAAAATCTACTTTTTTGCTTCATATAATCTACTTTATTGTGTTTATCTGCTTAACCAAACCGAAGGATTGAGGTGATGTGTTCCCTTAAATATCTGAAACTTAAACTCACTTACCCCATCCTCATTGGTGTTTACTATTCCTATTGTTTGTTTTGTCGAAACCTTGGTGCCGGTTTTGACACTGACCGATTGCAAGTTGGCATAGACAGTCATATATTCGCCATGACGTATAATGACAACCATTCCCGAAGGACCTTTTGCAACTCTTGACACCTCACCCGAAAAGACTGCCCTTATTGCCGAGCCTTTGGTTGTTCTGATGTCTATTCCCTTGTTCTCGACTTGAGTTCCCTTGATTTCGGGGTGAGGATGCACTCCGTACTGAGACACAACTACTCCGGTGGCTGAGGGCCACGGCAACTTACCTTTGTTTGCCTCAAAATTGCTTGAAAGAGCCACTTCTTCGGGAGTTGTTGCTATGGTGTAATTCTTTTTCTTTGCTGTTTCCATTGCAGTCTTGTTTGCTTCCACTTCTTTCTTGTTGGCTGTGGAAGACTTGGCTTGCTCTGCCATTTTCTTCTTTTTGGCTTCGGCAAGTTGCTTTTGCTTTTGCACTTCGGCTGCTATGGCGTTATCAATCTGCTTTTGGAGTTTCTTGACTTGATTTTGTTTGTTTTTGAGGTCTTGTGCAATTTGTTTTTCTTTCTTCTGTAAATTTTTTACGGTCTTTTCTTTCTCCTTTTTCTCTTTTGCCAAAGCCTCATTGTTCTTTATCTCTTGCTTCAAGAGTGTTTCCTGACTTGTTTTCTTGACTTCCAACTCGTCAGTTCTCTTTGTAAGTTCGTTGGTTTTCTCTCTGATTTGCTGCAACTTCTTTTTCTGCATATCACCAAACTGTCTGAAAAAGACATATCGCTGATAGGCTTCCTTATAGTCCTTGGCGGCAAAAATAAACAGCAACTTGTCGGTTGCGGTCTTGTTTCTTTGAGCATAACGCAACATTTGGGCATAGCTTTCTTTCAAAACCTCGATTTCTTTACACAATTCGCCGATTGATTTTTGGGTACTCTTAATCTCGTTGTTCAACATACCCATTTGAGACGATATGTTCTTGATAAGGTTCTGACGACTTGCGATTTTCTTTTTAAGAACCTGCAACTCAGACGAAGACATTTTCTTGGTTTTCTTCGTTTCGTTCAAAATGGCGTTCATCGAAGCGATTTCTTTTTCGAGTTTTGCCTTTTGTTTTTCGAGTTTGTTGCGGTCTTGGGCAAAGCCCTCGCAAGGACACGAGAACAAAATTACCGCCATTGCAAAGAATGACAGTACAAGTGCCGATATATTGTTTTTATGTGTGTCGAACAGCATTTTTATCCTTTAATTCAGCCTCCAAAATTACAAATAATTGTTGAAACAGACGATGTAATCTGTCAAATAGTGTCTTATTTTCATGAATTACAACCTCCTCGGCTCTCAGTACTAAGGAATCATTATCTGCCAAAAGGGGATTTTGGAAAAATGAAACGCCGTTTCAGCAAAATAAAACGGCGTTTTGTTGATGCCCAAACGCCGTTTTTTTACAACCAAAATAAAATCTCTGTAATTCAATAGTTTACAGACAAACAAAACAAAATCTCTCTGACTATGGCTCGATGTCGGGAAAAATTGTACTTTTGCACTCGGCTTTCGAAGCGAAGAGCAAAGGAGTATATGGACACTTGTTTTTTTTTGAAGAAGTATTTGAAACATTTTTTCGGGGCAAAAGATGAGTATGCCCTTCATTCTCCTTTTATGTTCGACTTGTTCGTAAATGGTCTCAAATCGAAAAGTTTTCGCAAGGAGTTTCGGAATTTCGGAAACGAGATTGGTTGCAAACAACGTTCTCTTTTGTTGCCAAAAAACAGAAATGATGTGTTTTTATACTCTCTTTTGAGATATTTTTCTCCTCGCCACATATTGTTTTTCTCTTCCGAAAGGGAGAGTTCTCTGCTTTGCTATTTGGCACAAAACAAACTGCCGGCAAAAGAGTGCAACTCTCTTTCGCTCAATTCAGAGAAGGTGTTTGTTGCGGGATATGACCACGGAAAAATAGTCGGCTCAAATGTTTTGCAATCTGTCGAGGCTTATTGCTCCGATATATCGACCGACATCGATTTTGCTTTGATTGACTGCTCTCTGCCGAAAGAGTCGGTGTTGCACTATATTGATTGTCTGCTGCCACATTGCGGCAATGAAAGCGTACTCATACTCAAAAACATATATCACGACAAGGCTTGCGATGCAATATTCCGGCGGTTGAAAGCCGACAATAAGTGGAAAGTGTGTGCCGATTTCTTTTCTTTCGGAGTTTTTTTCATGACTTCACGCCCCTTGCAGCGACAAGAATACTTGCTTTGCAAAAGATGACAAAGTCGATTTATTGATTTTCGTCCACAAGCTGAGTGCCGTGTGGATTTTTTATTTGAACACTGTCAAAAGTATCGGTTGCCCTCAGTCCGTCTCCAAAATCTGTTCCTGCGGCAGACACTCTGCGTATCGGCAAATCGGTGCGAAGAAGTGCCGAATCTTTAATCCAATATAGGTCAGTGCAATAGAATGTATCTTGGTTCTCAAAGTCGATTATCTCCACATTGTCTTTGATGTAATATAGATTGGAATTGTTGCGATTGATTGCATAATCGGCTTTAAGGTGTGCCTTTTTGGTCATGTCGGGATTGATAAAGGTGATGTCAATTCCTTCGGGACAGCACATCAGAGAGGTGTCTTGCGAATATATTTCGATAAGAGGAGCTTTCAATTCTATGTCCACATTGCCTCCAAGGCTTCTTATCAGATGAGCATTCTTCACCACTTGTGAGGGAAGAGCCTTTTCGGCAGGCTTATTTTGAGGTTTCTTTTCTTTTGAACACGAAACAAAAAGCAACAAAAAAACAAGCACACCTGCACTGAGCAGGTGTACCTGTTGTTTATAAGAAATTTTATTACTACCGTTCGACACTTGGTCTATCGACATCTTGCTGTTGTGCCTTTTCCAATCCAGCAACCAACACTGAAAGCCGAACCTTGGTTGATTGAGTTGAAGAACATATCTTCTTTTGAAGGCCACTGAGAGTGAGCAGCATTCATTACTTTTTGAGCATCTGCCGCAATCGAAGGGTCGATAGCCTTTGCTCTTGCAGCCTCGTCGTATGCCACCCATGCAGCTCCTCTGATTTTTCCCTCGTGAGAAGCACAAGAAACAGCACTCTTCAAATACATATTGGCAACCAAAAGAACAGCCTTTCCTTCCAAGGTCTTGTCATATTGTGCCACTTGGTAAGCAGCCGTTCTTGCTGCAGAGTATTGTCCCGAGTTCATAAGTGCAGTTGCCAAAAGGTAAGATGCTTTTGCCTTTGAGTCGTTGTCCTCAAATGTTTTGACAGCTTCTTCCAAATAGTTGGCAGCTTCTTTATTTTTATCCTTGTCCATCAACATTCTTCCCATCATGAAAGCCGACTTAGCTGTTGGTTCCAATTTGTGAAGATTTTCTGTTGCCAAGAAGAAAAGGTCAGACTTTGTACAATTCTTTCTGTCCAAATTGGTGGTAATCTTTTTCAACAGCTCAATGTCGTTTGGATTTGCCTTGAACTTAGGTTCATAGATTTCTATGATACGCTCACAAGATGCAAATGGTTCAATCATTTGTTCTGTCATGCCGAGGTAGCTCATAGAGTTGTTCAATTCGGTTTCTGCTTTCTTGATTTTCTTGGCATCTGCCGCCTCTTGAGCCTCAATCAACGCAAGTTTGTTTTGCTTTACTATGTGTTCCAAAGTCTCAGAAGCATAGTCGTAAGCATCAAAGAGAACAGACATCTGCTCTGAATTTGCCTTTATCGAGTGGAGATAGTTGATTGTTGCCTCCACATAGAGCGGACAATATTGTGCGTCCAAATTGCTGCCGCCTTTTTCGGCTGCTTCTTTGTACAAATTGTAGATTTGTTCTTTTTGTGTAGGACGGTACTCTGTCAAAATCTTTGCTTTTGCAGCTATGTTGTTGTATTCTTCTCCGAAAGCCGCTGTTTTTATGTCTTGAAGGGCAAGATATTCGTCTATATACTTGTCTCTTTCGGCAGGATTTGCCGCATTTGCAATCATGCTCTTCATTATATTTATACCTCTGATGAAGGTATTGATGTGATACTTTGGACAATGCTTGACAACCTGCGACCATGGTTCGTAAGCGTCCTTATAATTTTTCTGTTTGTAAAATTCCTGATAAAGGGAATTGTTTGCAATGCAGGCGGTACTATCTTCCGGTGTATTGCCAAAGCGTTGAGCTTTTGCGTCCCATGCTCCAAAAATCACTGCACAGGCAGCCATTGTGAAGATTGTTTTTTTCATTTTTCTCTAACTCTTGTTTATTGGTTTCTTGTCTATTGTTTTTTTCTATTGATATTTCCTTTTGAAGAACCATCTGTCCTTTGCCGAGAAAGAGACACCTATCTTGAAGAAATCTTTCTCGATAAGGTTGCTCTCTTTCGTGCCTTGTTTGCCATATTCAAAGCAGATGTTTATCTGTGTTCCTTGTTTTTTGATTGGTAATCCAAATCCCAATGCAATGCCATATTGACGTATCTGTCTGTCGTTCAGATACAACATTCCGCTCGAGTAGTTCAATCCGAAGCGATAGCTGATTTTTTGCAAGTAATTGCCATAAACGTTCGGCTTGTACTCAATTCCTGCATTTATTCTCAAATCGTCTTTCAATACATCGGTATATTGAGCCGATTGAATTTCGAGTTTTGACCATTCTGTGAAGGTTGCGTCAATTTCGGCGAAGAGCTTTTGCGGCCTTTCGTACGACAAACCCACTCCTATGGTCTGAGGGTATTTTATTTCACCCTCTGTGTCTTGGTATCTTACAGAATCTCTGATTGTTTCGATACCTGCCGTAACGCTGTAGGTATAGTGTCGGTATTGATTTTCGGTCGGAAGTGTGTTTGCCAAATCATAAGCTATACCAATGCCAAACACATCGCCGTTTTTAAGCGTTTGGAAATACTGCAAGCCGAAATCGACTGCAAAAGCCGAGATTTTATAGTTGTTTTCTATGCGAGAAGATAAGTGGTAGGCAGAATCGGGAAAGCTCAAAGTAGAACTTCTGTAATAGTTTCCGAACAAATAAGAAATATTTGCTCCGATTGAAAGATTGTGAAGAAATCCTGCTTTCTCGCCGGGCTGAAAGGACACACCGACAAAGGCTTTGTTCACTCCGCCGTCCCCTGCGTATGTTGCCTTATATGTTCCTATATTGACAGTGTCGCCGATGTGAGTTTCGGAAGAAGTGAAATCAATCGAGGAAACGGGTAACAATCCTCCTGCAATCTTTGTTGTCTTATGCACAGGGAAAGCAAACATGATGTGAGATATGCCCCCGATACTTCCTGTAGTCTTTGCGGTATTGCTTCTCAAAATTACGTTGTTGGTATAGAAGCCAATGTCGAACACAAACGACATTGAGTCGATTGCAGAGTAAGATGCAGGATTGATATTGTTCACCATGTTGTTGCGGTGCATTGCATAACCAACACCACCCATTGCGGCATTGACAGAGTTCTTGAACATATCCGTCTCTCCTATGCCATACTTGCTGTATGGTGAACTTACGGTGTTTTGTCCTCTACTCACAAAACATTGCATTACCGCTGCCAAAAACAGTAAGATTACAAAAAAATTATTCTTCGATATTCTCATCTAATATTACGTTTAATCCTTTCAATACAACGTGTTTATCCACAAGTGTTTCTTCTTTCAATCCTCGTGCAACAAAGTCTGCATCACCTCCGCTTACCACTATGCGAAGGTCTTTGCAGAGTTCCTTGCAGCGGGAAATAAATCCTTCAATCTCAAAAATCGTTCCGTTCTGCACTCCCGAACGAATGCAACCCTCGGTGCTGTTTTGGCAACAATCATAGTGCTTTTCGTCCAAATATAGTAACGGCAAGTTTGCTGTAAAAGTATGCAACGCTCTATATTTCATGCCCAATCCGGGGGTAATGACACCACCTTGATAGACCGAGTGTTCGTCCAGCAAATCTATACAAATACAACTGCCCGCATCAATCACCGCTACATTTTGCCCTTTGAGCATTTCTCTCGCTCCGACCATGGCTGCAATTCTATCTTTGCCCAAGGCATTGGGATTGTTGTAGCTTATCTTGATTGGAAGAGAGAGTGTGTTGCTCATTGAGAGGAAGTTGGTTTGGGCTTTGAGCAAGTCTGTCAAATCTTGCGAAAGATTGCCTCCGACAGAACAAAGAATTGCCTTACCGACATCAAAAGTCAGTAAAATATCTTCAAGAGTTGATTTGTTCAACTCTTGAAGATACCTTACCTCAATCAAGTCCCGACCGTCAAAGACGCCCAACTTGAAGAGTGTGTTGCCCCTGTCGATGACGAGTTTCATTTCCTTATGTTATTCAAAACTGTCATTATTGTTTCCCTCTTCGCTCTCTGATTGATGAAAGTGGTATATCGACAAAAAGGTTTCCCTGTCCATTATTTTGTCATACACTTCTCTTTCCATCCAACAGTCTTGTATATCCAACGATTGGTTGTGAGAGTCGTATATTTCGTAGGTTTTGCGTATCAGCTCTCCGTTCTCGTCCCAATAATATTCGGAACGTTCAAACGCAACCTCGGCACAGCCCGAGTTGTAGGTATTGTATTGACGCACAAAGAAAATCAACTTTCCGTTCTTGTCATATAGTCGTTCGTAAATGAAGTCCCACGCCTTGTTTTCATTGAAAACGTATTCTTTGCAGTAGAAAAATCCTTCTTCTTTGTCGTCTATCACATCCAACTTGCCGAGCAGGGTCTCGCTTGCACCATTTGAGCCTATGTATTCTACCCATTGGTCTTCAGAATCATACTTTGCATAACGCACAACCAAGCTGTCGTTGTCCAAAAGATAGTGAACAAAACTCACGATGTCTTCTGTGCCGAGCAACACCTCTCGTGCCTTGTCCGATTCGTCCTGAATGATTTTCTCTTCGTCGGACGGCTCATACACTTCCTCCTCCTGCTGTTCAGAGTAGTAATCTTCTTGTCCGTAAGAGTAGTCAAGGCTGTCGGGCGTTTGCGAAAACAAGGCAAAAGACAACAGCACCGAAGTTGCAAATGCAGATATTCTTATCGTTCTCATCTTGATTTGCAAAAACAACTAATCAATATCTTCACTAAACATAGGATCCCAAGGTGGGAGCATGATAGGTTTTTGGTCCAAATACTTCATGATGTTTGCCGGAATATACTTCTTATCGACAACAACTCTGAACATATATTCGTCAAACCACTCGTCTGTCATGATAAGGTGTCCTTGAAAACCGTGAGAAGGTCCCCAGCTGTTCTCGACCAACCATTTTAGAGGTTTACCGTCCTTATCCAAATCTACTGCACAAAGCGTCATAGCATGGGAAGAGCCGCTTGCAAAGGTCTGAATGCGTTGTTTTTTATCCATTCCAAACGTTGTTCCCATAAGTGAGCCGTAGTCAAAAGTGTTTACGTCCAACAATCCCTTGTCTGAGTAAAGGAATTTACCCACATCGCAAGAGAAATACATCATTGTGGAGTCTTTGATAGAAGCAATGGCAATTGGTTTTATGTCTTCGATAGGAAGATTGAGGTATTTCCAGTTTGCTCCGTCCATTACGTGGCGGTCGTTTTCTATCTCATAGACTTTGTAAAATTCTCTCGAAGGGTCGTTCATCAACATCACGTATGAATTCTTCAAGTCTTTGCCCACATACTTTTGGTAGAAAGATTGCGGAGTATAAGTCTCGGTTGAGATTTCCTTTCCGTTAATATCTCTGAGGGTGTAGGTAAATTCTTGAACAGGTTCGCCGTATGCCAATACCAACATACGATAAACTTGCGAGAGCATCTCTATCTTGCGGTTCTCCAACTTGTCAGCCTTTGCTTTTTTGTCGGCTTTCATGGCACGAAGTTCCAAGGCATATTCTTTGAGCTTCAATGTAATAAGTTCATCAATCTTGTTGGTGTTGTTAGAGTTGTACGTCTCAGGCTGAACGCTTGCAGGAACAAGTCCATACTTGGTAACCAAGTCTGATATTCCCGTAAACTGTCCTCCGTCCGAAAGAGTATTCTTAAACAACCACTCATTATTTTTGCTGTCAAGCGGTTCATCAATGTGTTTTATTATAAGAGAAAGGAACAAGTTGCTCTTCTCCAACTGGTCGTAGAAGAACAAATAGTTCTGGCTGAACTCAAATGCTCCGAGGTTGTACTTGGCAATCATTTCGCTCCTCATGACATTCAAACCTGTGAACATCCAGCAACGTCCCGAAGACTTCTGGTCTGTAACTCCGCGACTGTTCACTCTGTTTGAAAAGTGAGTGTCATATTTATTGACATTGTCCAAGTTGAGTGCCAAAGATTGAATTTTGTTGTTGGCAACTGCATTTCTAAGTGCTTTGTCTTGCGGAGTTGCCTTGTAAGATTGTTTGATTTTTCCGAGCATTTCGGGTGTTAAACCTCCCTCATTTTGGGCAAACAAACCGAAAGACATTCCCAAGCACAAAATTGATACGAATAGTTTTTTCATTTTTCTTGTCTGTCTTACTATGTTAATATAATGTTTTACTTATCCAATACATCGCCTATTGCGTTATCATATACCGTCTTGAAGTCCGACACTTTGCCGAAGACTTCCTCATCGACCATTATCACGCCGTCTGCTCTCACGCTACCGACTGCACAACACGGAACGTTGGAAATGTTCAGCATATCTATAAAGTCGTTTTCTTTTCCTGCCTTTACGGTAACCACAACCCTGCCTTGACCTTCGCCAAAGAGGAAAGAATCTAAACGAATCTCGCCGCTTGTATATAACTCAAAGCCGAAGTTTCTGCACATTGCACTTTCCAACATCGCAATAAACAATCCTCCTTCGCTCACATCATGTGCCGACTCTATGATACCCTGATCGATAAGGTCGCTTAGAGCTTTTTGCATATTGGCTTCCTTATCAATGTCAAAATATGGAGCATGGGACAACTTGATGCCCTTATAAGAATAAAGGTATTCCGAACAACTTATGTCATCGACCATTTCACCAATCAAATATACCGTTGCACCATCTGTTTTGAAGTCCATAGTCATCTGCTTATCCTTTTCAATCGTTCCAATCATGCCTATGACAGGAGAAGGATAGACAGCCTCAACCTTACCGTTCATCGAAGCCTGATTGTAGAAGCTCACGTTTCCGCCTGTTACCGGAGTGTTAAACTTTCTGCAAGCTATGCCCATTCCCTCTATCGACTTTACAAACTGCCAATACGTTTCTTCGTTGTAAGGGTTGCCAAAGTTCAAACAATCGGTTATTGCCAAAGGCTCACCTCCTGCACAAACAATGTTTCTTGCCGCCTCTGCCACAGCCATCTGCGTACCAAGACAAGGATCCGAATAAACATACCTCGAATTACAATCGCAAGTCATCGCAATCGCATTGTCAGTACCTTTAAGGTTGGCAACACCTGCATCAGACGGTCTGTTGGTGGACATATTTCTCGTTCCGACCATAGAATCATATTGTTCATACACCCATCTCTTGGAAGCAATGTTTGGAGCTGCTGCAAGGAAGTTGGCAATCTTCTTTGCCTCCTTAATATCCGGCTCTGTAACCTTGTCTTTCGAGAACTCCTTGGCTTGTTGATAGTAAGCAGGCTCTTTGTATGAGCGTTCATACACCGGAGCTCCGCCGCCCAAAACCAAAGATGCCGCAGGAACTTGTGCAACAAGCTCACCCTTCCAATGGAAGTAAAGCATATCTTCGTCTATGACCTCTCCGATTTTTGCACAATTCAAGTCCCACTTCTCAAATATCTTCTCGACCGTTTCTTCCTGACCTTTCTTGACACAAACCAACATTCTCTCCTGACTTTCCGAAAGCAAAATTTCCCAAGCCTCCATGTTTTGTTGTCTCAAAGGCACTTTGTCCAAATCAATCACCATTCCCGAGCCGCCTTTCTCACTCATCTCCGAAGTAGAGCAGATAATGCCGGCAGCACCCATGTCCTGCATACCGACAATCGCCCCACTCTTGCCGAGTTCGAGCGTAGCCTCAAGCAACAACTTCTCTTGGAAAGGGTCGCCCACTTGAATTGAAGGAATATCGTCCGCAGTGTTTTCGGTAACATCGGCAGAAGCGAAGGTAGCTCCGTGAATGCCGTCCTTACCTGTTGCAGAACCCACAATATATATAGGATTACCCTTACCCTTTGCAACAGCCGAGATAAGGTCTTCCTTTCTCATCACGCCCACACTCATTGCATTGACCAACGGATTGTGTTCAAAGCAATCGTTAAAGAACACCTCTCCTGCCAAAACAGGCACTCCGAAAGCGTTGCCATAGTGAGAGATACCCTTTGTAACACCTTTGACCAACCATTGTGTGTGTGGATTGTTCAAATCACCAAAACGTAGGGAGTTCAGTTGAGCCACAGGTCTTGCACCCATGGTAAAAATATCTCTGTTGATACCTCCGACGCCTGTTGCAGCACCTTGGAAAGGCTCTACTGCACAAGGGTGGTTGTGAGACTCAATCTTGAAAACACAAGCCAAGCCTCCGCCCACATCAACCATACCTGCATTCTCCTCACCGGGCTTTACCAACATTTGCTTACCCTCCTTAGGGAGAGTTTTAAGATACTTTATTGAATTTTTGTAAGAAGCATGCTCGCTCCACATCACCGAGTAAATACTCAACTCTGTATAATTTGGCGTTCTTCCTCCGAGATACTCTTTGATTTTCTCAAACTCTTCGGGAAGCAATCCCAACTCCTTAGCTGTTTCAACTGTTACGATTTGATTGTTTGCCATAGACTGAAATTTTTACCCTGCAAAGGTACTATTTTTATTTGAAATAGCCCAACTATTCTCTCGGCAAGACAAAAACACAGCCTTTTTGCAATCAAAATATACCGCATTCACCTATGTTTGAACCCCGATTGACACAACATTTTGCCCCTTTATATAATAGAATAGTTCAGTAAAACATGACCTCCTATGAGGTTCTATGACTACCTATCTTTGTTTGGTTGAAACAAAAATGGCAAAAGCGTTAAATAACGGCTGTTTGTAGAAAATCAAAGCGGCGTTTTGTGCTGTGAGAAACGCCGATTTCATTTCTTACCTATTTGTTTACAATCAACTGTTTGCTTGTCTTGCCTTTCGGGGTGTGGATTACCACCACATACATTCCCGAATTGAACACATCGAAGTCGAAGA